>JAEEGK010028081.1_pt1 | contig 11317 bp, 9 predicted proteins | sample 8958771 | NCBI WGS metagenome assembly JAEEGK01 (sample SAMN16246547, study PRJNA631951) | gut metagenome | biome: gut microbiome; feature: rumen; material: SC-attached | host: Bos | place: Iran: Karaj | collected 2018-10 | reverse complement strand
AGGTGCAGCATGCCTTCGCTGTCGCTGGTGCCGAGGTCGGAAGTGTACAATTTGCCGTCGCGCAGGACGGAGGCCGTGCGCTCCGCATCGCCGGCATAGCCGCTCATGAGGGTGGGGCCGAAGCAGACGATGCGGCCCTCGGATGATATCCCGAGATGTGCGTGGCGCATCGGGCGACCCAGACAGCCGGCCATGCAGCGTCCATCGTTGAAGTTGTAGGTGGCGATGATGCCCGTCTCGGTGGAGGCGTAGGTGTTGTAGAGGCGGCTGTGGGGCAAGAGACGACAGAGCTCCTTCATGTCGGCATGCGAAATGGCCGCCGCACCGGTCTCGATGAAGTCTATCCTGTCGGCGCAAGCGGCAAGGCGTTCGCCGCTCAGCTGCAGCAACATGCGGATGGCTGCCGGCACGAGGAAGGTGGCGACTTTGGCGGCTGGATAGTTGAGTGCCTGGAAAAAGGCGTTATGGTCTTTCATGCCGTCGAGCAGCACAACGGTGGCGCCGAGCATCAAGACCGGGAAGACCTTCGAGAGGCTGCCGATGTGGTTGAGCGGGCCGTTGACGACGAAGGCCAAGTCGTGGGAGAAGCCCTGTGCGTCGATGAGGTTTTCGCTGTTGGCCAGGATGGCGCGATGACTGACGATGACGCCCTTGGAGCGCCCTGTGGTGCCGGTGGTGTAGAGGATGTCGGCGGCGTCGGGCGGCAGGGCGGCGGCGTTGAGCTCACGGGAGATGGCGTCAAGGAGCGAGTCGGGCGTATCGCGCTCGAGCGGTGCGGCCACATAGCCGGCCATGTGGAGGGCAAAATAGCGGATGAGCCAATCGGCGGACGGCTGTGCCCTGAGACACACGACGCGCTCCTTGGGGCCCTCGCGACGCAGCACGTCAGCACGCTCGCAGATGCGCTGCCACAGCTCGGCGTATGTCAGACGTTCGTCCCCGGAAACCAGGGCGGTGCACTGAGGCCAGCGGAGCGCCGACTGCTGCAGAGCGTCTTCAAAGGTGGCGGGAGCGTTCACTGCTTCTCGGCGAGTTTGCGTTCAACGAGGTCCACGAGGCTGTCGAGGGTCTTGAGGTTCTTCGGCGTGGCGTCGGAGGAGTCCAGGCGGATGTCGAAGGCCTCGGAGAGCATCATCAGGATGGTGGTGACACCTAGCGAGTCGAGTTCGCTGAAGAGGAAGTCGGAGTCGAAGTTCACCAAAGGCAGAGCGTCCTCGAGCATGGTGCGAATCTTTTCTTTCATAATATCATGTGTGTATGCGGTTACAAAATGCAGCTTGGGCGCCGCCGTCTCGCTGCTGTGAAGGGCCACGGTGAGACGTTCTTCATCAGAAACGAACGCAACGATGTCGGCATTAGGGCGTAAGAGCGCCAACAGGAGCGCACTCTCGCCCCAGTGTCCGCCCCAGACGAAGCAGGGCGCCTCGGGAGAAAGGCGGGAGGAAAGGCGGTTGAGTTCGTCTGTGCGCCGGCGGAGCGTGCGGCAGACGTCGCCGTAAATCTCGCGCCCCTTGTAGCGGTAACGGTCGCGGACGAGCTCCGCGAAGTCGTCTTTGCGCGGCGGGAAAAGCAGCGCGCGCAGAGAGAGGGGACGCAGACGCACGGCATCGCCCTTGCGGGTGATCCAGCGGAAGACGAGCGGCGGAAGGAGGCAGGCGGTCAACACCACCGAAGACATGCCCACCACCGTGACTTCGGCCAGAGAGAAGAGCGCCGGATGGCGTGCAAAACTCAAAGCGCCGATGCCGATGAACATGATGAGGGCCGAAACGATGATGCTCTGCTTGTAGGACGAGAGCATGCGGCGGCGGTAGGCATATTCATATTGGCAGCCTTCGGTGATGAAGATGGTGTAGTCGTCGCCCTGACCGAAGATGAAGGTGGCCAGGATGATGTTGACCACATTGAACTGTATGTCCAAAAGCGACATGAGGCCCAAAATCCACAGCCAGCTGACGGCCATGGGGAGGAAGGAAATCAGCGCCAGTTCGATATGGCCGAACGAGGCCCAGAGGAAGAAGAAGACGACGACGGCACAGGCCCAGCCGATATAGTTGAAGCTGTCGGAAAGGCGGGAGGCCAGCGAGGTGTGAATCTCGTCCAAAGTGAAGACGTAGGTGGCGGGCGAAGCGTTGCCCAACTGCGCCTTGGCCGTCTCCAACTCTTGGGGTTTGAGGCGGAGGATGTCCACGACGCAATGGCGGCCGGAAACGCTGTCGCTGATAACGTTGCGCGCCAGCACCGTCTCCGTCAGCGGAGCGAAGCGCTCGGCCGGAACGGGTGCGAAATCCTTGCCGACAATTTTGCAGAATTGCTCGAAGGAAGAAGCATTAAAGCCTTCGTTTTGAGCGGCTTTGTTAAGACCTTTCGTCAGTTGTTCCCGATGACGGGCGAGGAAGTCGCGCCAGAGAGCCAGGCGCTCTTTCTGCTCTTCTGGAGAAGGCAGGAAACGCGTGATAGGTGATAGGTGACAGCTGATAGCTGACAGTTTGTAGCGGCGGGTGAGGGCGGCGTCGAGGGTGCTGTCTTCCGTCACCACGAAAAGCTCTTCACCGTCATCCGTTGCGGCTTGCATCGCATGAAGGCGACTCATGTCTTCACGCTGCTGCGGCGTCATGAAGTTGATGTGGGCGATGTCGGCATCGAAGCCGGCATCGAAACTCTTCCAACCCAAAAACAGCGTGATCAGCAATATGGGCCACAGCAGCCACATGCGGCCCTCAAGAGAGAAGCCGGCAAGACGGCGGATGAGGGGCGTGTCGCCTTTCGTGCGGGGCATCTGCACCAGATGGGGCAGGAACAGCAGCGTGAAAAGGACGGTGCCCGCAAGCAACAGGGCGCTGAAGAGACCCAGATCGCGCAGCGCCGCAGACTCCAGCGGCACCAGTGTGAGAAAAGCGCCTACGGTGGTGATGTTACCCACCGTGAGCGGCACGAGGGTTTCGCGCAGCGCCTGACGCACGCTGGCGCTGTGGCGCAGATGGGCAATGAAGTGAAGCGGATAGTTGACGGCCAGGCCCAGAATGACCGACGAGATGCCGACGACGATGAGTGAGATGCCGTCGTGAAAAAGAGCAAGTATCCCCATCGCAAAGAGCCAGCCCCACGAGATGGCCAGCAGCATGAGCAGCAGATGGCGCACGCTGCGGAAGACGCGCAGGAGCAAGAGCAAAATCAGCGTCAACGAGAGGGATATGGCCAGTATGCTGTCGCTGCGTATCTGTCTGGCATTACCCACAGCGATGACCGGTCCGCCCGTGAAGTGGATGCGAACCGACGGGTGGAGGCGCTCCGACTCGTCGGCGCTGCGGCGGAGCCGGTCGATGAGGCGTCCATTGCCGTTGGTCTCGCTTGTGCCGAAGGGCGAGGACATCATGACGTAGGCCCGCTGCATGTCGGGCGAGAAGATATAGCCGTCGTAGTTCTCCCAGGAGAGAGAGGGCGTGTTGCTTTGCAGAGCGGAGAGCACCGGAGAGAAGAGCATGAGCGGATCACGGCAGAGCATTCGGGCCGTCGTGCCGCTGCCGGGCAACATCAGGAGCTGGCGGTTTTGGCCCATGCGCCGGGCAACATAATCCTCCCCGGCGAGCAAGCTGTCCATGCGCCTGTAGTCTTCGGGGAGTAGGAAATAGGGGATGTTGTCGCAGACGACATCCGTGAGGCGCATCATCTCTTCGGCGTCGATGACGGCGGTGACGCCTTCGGGAGGCAACACGGAATCCCGTTGCAGCAGGGCCACAAAGTCGTCAATGGCGGCCGTGATGCTGTCAGGCTCCGTCCTCGCAGAATCGCTGCATTGGAAGACGGCGAAGATGCGTTGTGCTCCGGAGATTTCCTGGTACACTTTCATGGCATCCCCCTGTCGGCTGCTGAGCGGCAGGAAGTCGGAGATGTCCTCCTTATAAGTCTGTCGCAGAGCCGAAAGCGCCAGCCCTGCTGTCAACACTAACAGCAGGCAGAAGAGCAGCCCCCGCTGGGAGCTCATGCGATCATACAATTGAAGGACCAGGCGCGAGATCATGGATTGGCGGTCTGTGAGAATGAGGGGTGAAACAAATCCGTGATCCATTGGAGGAATTCGGCCTTCCAGTTGCGGCACTCGGGCGTGCCTTTCGTCTCGCTGGCGCCGAAGCCGTGTCCGCCGCTTTCGTAGAGCAGATATTGATGGGTCACGCTGTTGGCCGTGAGTGCGGAGTCCATCAGCAGGCTGTTGTGCCAGTCGACGACGGGGTCGTCCTTGCAGTTGACCAGGAAGACGGGCGGACAGTCGGCAGAGACCTGCTGCTCCATCGAGAGCCGGCGGCGCAGCGCTTCGTCATTCTTCTTCGAATCGCCCAACAAACCCCGGCGGGAGCGTTCGTGGACACAGGGTGCCGTCATCGTGACGACGGGATATACGGCGGCGGAGAAGAGCGGACGGTCGGCAGGGTCGAATAGCGTGGCAGCCGAGAGCACCAGATGGCCGCCGGCGGAGAAACCCATCACGCCGATGCGGGCAGGGTCCACGCCGTAGTCTGCAGCATGAGCGCGAATGTAACGCAACGCCTGACGCAGATCGTCCTGCGGATCGGGATAGCGTCGGCCCCGGACGACGTGTCGGTAGCGGCTGACGAAAGCCGTCGTGCCGCCCGTGCGGTATTTCAGCACGAAAGCCGTGATGCCGTTGCGGTTGAGCCAACGGGCCACTTCGTCGCCTTCGGCCTTCATGTCGTGCCAGAAGTAACTGCCTCCGGGACAGACGACAACGGCCGTGCGGCCTTCGCCTTTGAGCAGATAGGGCGTCATCCACACCGTCGGACGGGAAACGGAATCCGCCCAGATGTTCACCCGGGCCTGCAACAGGAGCGGCAGCGCCGGCAACAGGGCGAGAAGCCTCAGACGAAGTGATATGGTATGACGGTGTCTAAGCATCCTGTTCGATGAGGTTGGCCAAATGGCGGTACATATCTATATATAATTGACGCATGCGGGAAGCCTGCGCTCTGTAGTCGCCCGCCTGCCGCAACGCCTCGAGCTTCACTGGAGCGCCGAAGCGCAAATGGATACGGCCGCGCTGGAACACGTAAGTCTTTTTGGGCAGCACCTTGCCCGGACCGTAGAGACAGGCCGGAAGCACGTCGAGTCCCAAGCGGTCGGCCAGACAGAATGCCCCTTGATGGAAGCGGCGGATGCGGCAGTCTGCGGAGCGGGTGCCTTCGGGGAAGACGGCGATGCTGTAGCCCTTGGCCGTCAACTCCTGAAGTTTGGGCAAGAGGGTGTCGAGCCCCTCGCTGATGGGCAGATACTCCGCCGAACGGATGAGCAGGCCGAAGAAGATGTTGTTCCAGACCCAGTCGTTGGTCAGGAAGATGATGTTGGGCGAAAAGGCCAGCAGGCACATCAGGTCGATGTGCGACTGGTGGTTGCAGATGATGACGTGCGGACGGTCGAGAGAGGCTTGCGGGTCTTTGTCCCAGGTGAAGCGGACGCCCGGGATGCCGTGACCGATCATCACGAAATGCGCCGTACGGTGGATGAGCCGGCGCAGACGGCAGCGCTTCTTTTCGGTGAGCCCTCCGATGTGTTTGTAGATCCACACGCATGGCGTCACCACCAGAAACGACGCTACGAAAAAGAGCACGAAGGCATACGCCGTGCGCAGATATTTGAAGAGCGTGCGCACGATGGCCAGAGGCAGTCCGTAGAGCAGCGCCAGAAAACACAGCACGGTGTTGAGCACACTGATGCGGGCGAAGTCGGCCGCCGGACGGAAGTGGCTCACGCGCTCCTCTCTGGGCGGATAATAGACGTCGACGGGCACGGGGACGAGCTTCACCCCGTGCCAGGCAGAGAAGACGAGCAGCTCGAGTTCGGCCTCGTAGCGCGAGGTGAGCAGCGAGAGCCCGCAGAGCTTCCGGATGGGATAGAGGCGGAAGCCCGTCTGCGTGTCGGGCAGGGGATGCAGGGTTTGGACCGCAAACCAGAAATTGGAAAACCTGTTGGCGAACAGACTGCCGCCCGAGGCGTCGATGCCCGAGAGATCGCGACTGCCCACGATGAGGGCTCCGGGGTGTTCGATGTTGGCCTCCACGAGCCGGGCGATTTCTTTGGGGTAATGCTGTCCGTCGGCGTCGAGCGTGACGGCATAGGCGAAGCCCATCTCCAGCGCTTTGGCAAAACCGCGTTTCAGCGCATAACCTTTGCCTCTGTTGCGGGAATAATCCACCAACGTGATGCCCTTCATCGCTCTGAGGACGGCGCCCGTAGCGTCGGTCGAACCGTCGTTCACCACGATGACGTCGTCGCACTGCTCCAGTGTGGCCTCAACCACAGCAGCGATGGTGCCGCCGTTGTTGTAGGTCGGAATCACGACGCAGATGCCGCGTTCGCTCATGGTCTTCTTCAGGTCGTCCATCGGGTTCATACGGCGGTGTGAATGAGTGACATTTTGGCCAAAACGCGGCCTTCGTGCTCCACCTTGACGGAAGAGCGTATGAGGCCCTCCGCATCTGCCGGAGCGGGGCTTACGGTGAAGCCGACGGAGGGTGTGTCTACAGGCGAAACGGGGGAGAGAAACTTCACGTTGACGGCCTTCTTCAGCTGCAACTTGCGGCCGAGACACTCTTCCAGCAGTTCTCCCGCCATCTGCACCAGACAGACGCCCGGCGTGACGGGCTCTCCGGGAAAGTGTGCCCCGTAGATTTCGTGCTCAGCATTCAGATTCAGCGAGAAGCGTGTCGTCCCGCCCTCGTGCTGCCTGTCGGCTATGGTATACATTTTATTCTTCAGTGTCATGGGGATGCGGTGTGTCGAGGCTGTCGACCATCGGGGTGAAGCGGTAGAGGATATGGCGACGCTCGTTGCGGTATTCTCCCTCTCCGGCGTTCATGGACCTCAGGAGCAGGCGCAGATCCGAGCGGAGCGTGCGGCGGATGTACCAGCGGTCCATCATCTTCATCACAGAGAGCAGGCGCACGCGGTCTTTTTGCCGGTCGTAGACGAAATCCATGGCGCTGACGCCGAACTCGTTGAAGATGCTGCCCCGCAGCGTGTCCCCTGCGCAGCGCATGATGCAAACGCCGCTGAGATAGCCGCGCGGCAGTTCGATGTAGGCCTCGTAGCGAGAAGCCTCTCCCGACGGGGAGGGCAGCAGCGACTGGGCTTTCAGCGACAGCGCCGAAGAGAGCATCAGGCTAACGCACCAGGAAAAGATTGTCAGAGAGCGTTTCATTCAGATGTATGTTGTTCAGTTCGATGACCGTGCGGTCGTCGTTCTTCTCGGTCAGTTCCACCCGGGTCACGCAGGAAGATTTCCGGTCGAAATGCAGTGTGATCAGGCGGAACATCTGCTTCATGTTCTTGCGCTGGGGCGTCAGCGTGGCGACATACTCTGTGGCAGTGGACTTGAGGCTGCTTTTGAAGTTCTTGTCGTCCAGACAGTTGCCCACCACGCTGCTCAGCATGATCTGCACGATTTCGCGAAACATCCTGTTCTGGTCGACGTCGATAATGTCGCTCCTGTTTTTGTTCTTGAGCAGCACCTCATTGCCGTTGAGGATGAAGACGTAGGTGTAGGGCGAAGTGTATTCCCAGCGGAGGCGGTCGCTCTTTTTGTAGCACATGCGGCCCTTAGAGACCATCTTGTCTTTGAGCACGCTGAGGTGTTTCGTCTGCACGAAGTCGCACGAGAGTGCGTTGATTCGGGCCGTTGCTTCGTTGAGCCGGCGGCGTATGGCGGCTTCGTCGGTGTTTTGCGCCTGAGTCGCGAGCAGTGAGGCCAGCAGACAGCAGAGGGTCAGGATCGTTCGTTTCATCATCTTGCTATTAAGGCGCATCCCAGGACGATGCAGGCCACGCCGCACCATTTCTGCAGGGACACTTCTTCGTGAAAAAACAGTATGGCCGCCACCATGCCGAAGACATAGCTCATGCTGGCCATCGGATAGGCGGTGCTGAAGGGGAAGTGCTTGAGGATATACATCCACACCAGTGAGGCCGAGCCGAACAGCAGACCGCAGGCGGCCAGTTGCCAGTTGAGCGCCAGCGCCAGGAAGAAGTCTCTGCTCCAGGCGAAAGGCGGTATCTTGGCCAGCGCGAATTTCAGAAACACCTGTCCGCTGCAGAGCAGCAGGCTTTGCATCACGGCGAAAGGAATTATTCTCCACATGTCAGTACCATTGCTATTGAGTGTAACGGCTTTAAGTCTCTTTTGCCCAAACGGCTCATGATGTCGCAGAATTCGGGCGTCGTCTCGTCGTGCAGCCCAACCAGCACGCTCCTGGCCCGTCCGCTCCTGATGAGCATCTCCGCATCGGCCGTCGCCCATCTCAGAGAGTCTTCTCCGTGGGTGTAGGTGGCGTTGTATCCGTGACAGCCTGTGTGGATGGCGACGGTGCTGCCGATGGTGTTGTGGGTGCTCTGCATGAACCACGTGGGCTTCAGACCCTCTTCGCCTTCGTCGCGCAGCTGGTTGAGCAGCTGCACGCTGTTCTCCAGACAACCGAGCGAGGTGGCCGTGATGATGGCGTCGGGCGTCTCCACGCCGGCTTCTTCCAGCGCTTTGAGCGAAGAGAGCAGGGCGCTCTTGAGTATGCGGCCCAGACGGCGCGCCTCCATGGGCTTGACGTAGTTCTTTATTTCCGTGAGGGCGGCCTCGTCGGTGATCTCCACGCGGGCGGCCACTTTGACGGCGCGCTCTTCACACGATGCTGTCTCCATTCTTTTCGAAGGCGCCTCTGCCGAGAGGATCAGAGAGGTGTCGTTGCCGCCGAAGCCGAACGAGTTGCACATGATGTGGCGCAGCCTGCATCCTTCCTGTCCGAGGGTGGGGATGATGCCGCCTTCGATGGGATGTTGCCATCCCAGATTGGCGGGGATGAAACCCTGCTGCATGGCCAGGAGACAGATGACGGTCTCAATGCTGCCCGAGGCGCTGGTGGCGTGTCCGGTGAAGGATTTCGTGCTCGAGACGGGCGGCATCCCGGTGCCGAAGACGCGCTGCAGGGCGACGCCTTCGCTCAGATCGTTGTTGGGCGTGCCGGTGCCGTGTGCGTTGACGTAGTCGATGTCTTTGGGGGAGAGTCCGGCTTCTTCGAGCGCCTGCTTCATCGCCAGACAGGCGCCTTCTCCGTTGTCCGAAGAGGCCGTCTGGTGGAAGGCGTCGCAGGCGTTGCCCGAACCGCTGAGCCAGGCCTGAATCTCTGCGCCGCGTTTGCGCGCCGCCGTTTCCCTCTCAAGCACGACGTAAGCGGCTCCTTCTCCCAGATTCAGTCCGGCGCGTGTGGCGTCGAAGGGGCGACACTGCTCCCGGTCGAGTATCATGAGGGCGTTGAAGCCGTTGAGATGGAAGCGCGTCAGCGCCTCCGTGCCTCCCGCCACCACGATGTCGGCTTGTCCTGTCTCTATCAAGCGCGCCCCCAGCATCAGCGCATTGGCCGACGAGGAGCAGGCGGTGGAGAGGGTGGTGCTGTCGTCGAACAGACCGAAGCGCCGGGCGATCTGTTGCGTGCTGCTGCCGCAGTCGTGGGTCTTCATGCAGCCGAGATGTTCGTCGCTCTCGAAGAAGCTGCCGTAATGGCGCTCCGTCAGATCCATGCCGCCGACGGTGGTGCCGGACACCAGCAGGATGCGCCGTCCCTCTTTGCGTTCCAGGCGGGCTTCCTTCAGCGCCTGTTCCACCGCCATCATGCCCATCAGCACCGTGCGGCTCACTTCCTTTGCGGGGTCGATGCCGAGCCGGCGTTTCATCTCTTCCGACGACATCTTCACCTCGCCCACAGGCAGTTCGTGATGCACGGACTCCAGATATTGCATCTCTCCGATGCCCGTGCGTCTTTCGAGCAGCGAGCGGGTGACTTCCTCTTTCGAGCAACCGATGGCCGAGACGATGCCGGCGCCCGTGATGACGATATTCTTTCTCACCGTTCTCTTTTTATTTCTTGCGGTTTTTGCTCACGTAGTCGGCGATGGTGGCGATGCTCCTGAAGATGCCCTTGCCCTCAGCGGGGTTGGCCAGCTTGATGCCGTATTTCTTCTCCAGCAGGACGATGATTTCCAGCACGTCGATGGAGTCCAGCCCGAGTCCTTCGCCAAAGAGCGGAGCGTCCGTCTCGATGTCGTCGGGCGTCATATCCTCCAGATTGAGCACCTTGATGATTTCCTGTTTCAGTTCAAGTTCAAGTTCTTCCATATTATGTTATTTGTTTGATTCGATGATGTATATGCTTGCTTCATAGTGCGTGTCGTCGGCGCAGTCGATCCATCCGGCAATGAGGCTGTCGAGCCTGCGGTCCAGGAGTGTGGCGCTGATGATGCGGTCGATGAGGGCTTCGTCTTTTCGCGGCATGATGCAGAAGCTGGTCTCGCCCCTGTAGCCGTTGCGCAGGGCTATTTCGCCCGTCACGATGTTGGGCAGGGTGTAGATGAAGGCCGAGGGGCTGGGGTAGTAGTTGTCGCCTTCGCCGATGGTGGCCTCATAGGCTCTGTCGGCCATGATGCTGGACGAGCTGTTGCAGAGCACCACGCCTCTCGTCGTGTTTTCCTCTTTGCGCTCTTTCCCTTCGGCCTGCAGCAGCAGTTCCGAGGCCACGAAGCCCAGTCGGGCCAGCGGGTCCATCTTGTAGTATTTCGGGTACGATGCGATATGCTGTTTGTAGAGCGCCGTCAGTCGCGCGAGTCCTTCGCCTTCGCAGGCGATCTCCCGTCCGTCCACCAGGACTCTTTCGGGCGTAATCTCCACGCTGTGGGTGCGCATGAAGTCCGGCGCTTTCTTTTCTGCGGGCGCGTCCTTTGCCTCCGTCCTCACGAGCGAGAGTGCCGCATTGCCTCCGCCGAAGCCCGAAATCATCTTCACGAAGCGTCGTCCTTCGGTCTTTCGGAGCTCGGAGACGACGTCGATGCGGCCCGACACGCCGCGTTCGCCGTAACCCTTTGTGGGGAGTATGAAACCCCTCTCGAGCGCTGCCGCCGTGAGCACCGTCTCCAGGATGCCCGCTGCGCCGAGTGTGTGGCCCGTGTAGCCCTTGAGGGCGTTGACGGGAACCTCTCCGAAGCCGCATCCGGCGATGGCGACAGACTCCATCTGGTCGTTGAACATCGTGGCCGTCCCGTGGGCGTTGATGAGGGCGATACCCTCAGAGGCCACAGCCTTGAGTGCGGCGGAGGCGCCTTCTGCCCGGGGCGAGGGCGAGGTAATGTGGTGAGCGTCATTGTTCACGGCGCCGGCTTCGAGGGCCCAGAGCGCCGGCGCTCCTTCGGGCGCCTTGCGGCTGAGCACGACGGTGGCGGCGGCTTCTCCCAGATTCAGCCCCAGGCGCTCCAGGTCGAAGGGGCGGCAGGC
>JAEEGK010028080.1_pt1 | contig 11317 bp, 11 predicted proteins | sample 8958771 | NCBI WGS metagenome assembly JAEEGK01 (sample SAMN16246547, study PRJNA631951) | gut metagenome | biome: gut microbiome; feature: rumen; material: SC-attached | host: Bos | place: Iran: Karaj | collected 2018-10 | reverse complement strand
GCGCCATCAAGGTGCCTGTCTTCTCCTTCGAGAAGCTGAACGACGCTGACTCCATCCTCGGACCGGAAATGAAGTCCACCGGTGAAGTGCTGGGCATCGGCATCACCAAGGCAGAAGCGTTGTTCAAAGGCCTGTCCGCTGCCGGCTTCCATCTGCCCACCGCCCGTGAAAAGGATCACACCGGCGTGCTTCTGTCCGTTGAAGACGAGGACTTCCCGGATGCCATTGCCGTAGCTAAGCGCTGCTACGATCAGGGTATCAGCGTCTATGCCACCAAGGATACCGCCCGGGCCATTTCCGCCGTCGGCATCCACGTGACTCCCGTTGCTGACCCGAAGATCAGCGATGAGATCATCGGCCTGATGGAAAACGGCTCCGTGAACTACATCATCTACACCGGTGCCGTCAAGGATGATACCGTGGGCGACTATACCGTGCTTCACCGCAAGGCCATGGTGCTTGGCATTCCCTGCATGACCTCCCTGGACACCGCCAACGCCCTCATGGACATCCTCGGTTCCCGCTTCACCCTGCAGAACACGGAACTGGTGGACATCAACCACATGAGGCGCTGAGAACAACCCGTATAAACAGTGAAAACTCCTGCGATCTTCGCAGGAGTATTTTTTGCCAATTGTTCATTGTTCATTATGAATTGTTAATTGATCACAAAGGATGACAAGTTTGCATTGTCATCCTTTGTGATCTGTGTTACTATAACACAACTCAAATTTCGATGTTCCTGAAGGGAGGTATTCTCATGCCGCGTGTTAACTCAGAATACAGGGTAGAATCTCTCTATATCGAACATCTGGATGATCTGTGTTGTCCTGTGTCACAGAACTCCGGAATATGTTCGGATTACAGGAACTGCTGTTGTTGTCGCCTTCATAACCGAAGCCTGTAAACCGGTTATATCCGGCCTGAATAACTGATCATAACAAAACTACATAATGAGGTGAATGGAAAATGATTCGTGAAGCCACCGTTAATGATGCATCCAGAACGGCTGAGATTGATGCGATCAGCAGCCGTTACGCATATCAGAATATTCTTTCCGAGGAATCCTTGAAAGACCTGACCGTTGAAAGCCGCGTCCCGGTTCACACCCGCTGGATCAGTGAAAAACGCTTTGACATGTTTGTTTACGAAGATCCGGACACCGGCGTCGTCAAGGGTATGATGGGCATGGGCCCGTGCGAGGATGAGGATAAAAAAGGAGCCTTTGAACTTCATTTTATCTACGTGGATCCCGCCTATGTGCGCAAGGGAATCGGCACTGAAATGATCCGCTTCTTTGAACAGAAAGGCCGGGAAATAGGCTTTGGGGAATTTGTAATCTGGGTTCTGGAAGAAAATGAAATGGGAAGAAACTGCTACGAAAAGAACCATTACCGCCCGGATGGAAAAGAAAAGATCTTCAGGCGCTGGAACAAACGGGAAATCAGGTATGTAAAACCCTGATGACCTGCACTCCGGACACCTGTAGAAACAGCCGGCTGTCGTTACAGCCGGCTGTCATCTTCCCTCCGCTTCAGAAAAGACCGTTTGGGGTCGGTTTCCCATGCCCGTAGTATATCGTCCGGTCACCCAGTGCCCTGATTTTTTCAGCGCTCTTCCGGGTGGCTTCTTTGTCGTAGAACAAATGTCCGACTCCCGGCTTAATCCAGTTATCAAGAGCGTCTCCGACGATCAGATGCCTGTCTTCCACATCCAGGCCGATGGAACCCAGCGTATGACCCGGCAGTTCAATCACTTTGGCATTGAATCCGTATGCGTTCAGGTCATCCCCTTCCTCGACATAGATCAGGTTATCCGGCCGCGCCACAGTCGTATTCCTTAACACCTTCAAAGACATGCCGAGGACCACACATTCCACCAGTCCGGAGGACTTCAGGGGCTGATTATCAAAGCTGTCAAAAAGCTCCTAATATTTTCTGTGAATAGCGACAGGGACGTTGTACCGGGCTGACAGCGCAGCCGCGTTCTCAGCATGGTCGAAATGAACATGCGTCAGCACAATCAGTTTCAGGGTGTATTTGTCACATTCCGCCATCACCTGGTCAAGGTTCTGTCCGCTCGCTGTATCCACCAGAATTGCCTGGCCGCCGTCCGTGACTAAATAGCAATTATCCGTGCCGCCCTTGATTCGTTTGATCTCAATCATCCTGCCTGCTCCTTTGGTAAGGTATATTCAAGATTCATCGGCTCTCATCATAGCATAATCAGGCCGCTGGAGCCAGCTCACAATACCAAAGGACCATCGGTTAATCCCGACGGTCCTTTTCTTAACCTTCCCTATGTACATCATATCATCCTGATTCCGGAATGTCGGATAATTATGAATTAATTGAGCATTTCCTTTGCCAGCTGCTCAATCTGCGCCTTGTTCTCCTCCGTCATAGCGGACAGGATCTTCACTTCTGTTTCCGCAAAGGTGGTGTTCTTGCAGCCCTCCAGCATGCCCTTCATCACCTTGGCGGCAGTGGGGGCCCAGCTGCCGTTTTCGATGAAGCCGATCTTCCGGTTCTGGAAGTTCCGCTCCGTCAGATGCTCAATGAATTCCTTCATGAAGGGGAAGATATCTGCGTTGTAGGTGGTGGTGGCCAGCACGATCTTTCCGTACCGGAAAGCGTCTTCTACGGCTTCCGCCATATCGTCCCTGGCCAGGTCGCTGATCGCCACCTTCGGGCAGCCCAGCTCCTGCAGTTTCTTTTCCAGGTACTCCGCAGCCTCTTTGGTGTGGCCGTAAACGGAGGTGTAGAAGACGGCAACGCCTTCGGTTTCCACGCCGTAGGAAGACCAGGTGTTGTACAGGTCCAGGTAGTATCCCAGGTCCTCGTTCAGGACCGGGCCGTGCAGCGGGCAGATAATCTGAATATCCAGCGCCGCAGCCTTCTTCAGCACAGCCTGCACCTGCGCGCCGTACTTGCCCACAATACCGAAGTAATACCGCCTGGCTTCGCAGGCCCAGCCTTCTTCATCCTCCGCGTCCAGGGCACCGAATTTACCGAAGGCGTCCGCAGAGAACAGCACCTTGTCCGTGCTGTCATAGGTAAACATGACTTCCGGCCAGTGCACCATGGGTGCGGTCACAAAGGTCAGTACATGGCTGCCAAGCTCCAGCTTGTCCCCTTCTTTCACCACGATGCCTCGGGCGGTATAGTCCGTACCGGTAAAGTTTTTCATCATGGTGAATGCCTTGGCGGTCGCCACCACTTTGGCTTCCGGATAGGCAGCCATAAAAGCCGCGATACCGGAGGAATGGTCCGGCTCCATGTGCTGTACGATCAGGTAATCCGGCTTCCTGCCTTCCAGGGCCGCTTCCAGGTTACCCTGCCATTCCTGCACAAAATGCCGGTCAGCCGTATCCATCACCGCGATCTTTTCATCCAGAATCACGTAGGAATTGTATGCCATTCCTTCCGGCACGATATACATGCCTTCGAACAGGTCAATTTCATGATCGTTTACACCGATATAACGAATATCCTTTGTCACATTCATTGTTCCTTTTCCTCCCGGATTCATTCTGTTGTCATTCTATCACAAGTCCTTAACCTGAACAATTATTAACGTTGACCGAATAATACAGATTATATGAAATAACACTGTATAATTGTTCATTATTAATTGTTAATTGCTCATTTCGGAAAAATCATTGAGATTTTTCCGAATCAGTGTTACAATCGGCGGCGTGCGAAAAAGCACACTGAGGATTTATTTGAAAGGATGCGTGCCCCTTTATGCAGACTCTTCTGCTCATTGCAATCGCTCTGTTCGCCGGCTTGCTGATGACCCGGCTTTTTGTCAAATTCCGCCTGCCGGACGTCACAGCCTACCTGGTTGCCGGTATCCTGATCGGGCCCAGCGTCCTGGGCCGGCTCGGCGTACCCTGCCTGGGCTTCAACACCCCGGAGCAGGTGGACTCCCTGTCCATGATCTCTGACGTGGCCCTGGGCTTCATCGCCTTTGCCATTGGTCATGAATTCCGTCTGTCTGCTCTGAAGCAGACCGGAAAGCAGGCTACCATCATCGGTATCCTGCAGGCCGTGGTTGCCACCATTTGTGTGGATATCGCCCTGGTCGCCCTGCACTTCATCATGCCGGACCTCCTGCCCATGCCGGTAGCCATCACCCTGGGCGCCATCGCCGCCGCAACCGCTCCTGCCGCCACCCTGATGGTTGTCCGTCAGTACAAGGCCAAGGGTCCGGTTACGGACGTCCTGCTGCCCGTCGTCGCCCTGGATGACGCCGTCGGCCTGGTGATTTTCGCTGTTTCCTTCGGTATCGCCCAGTCCATGAAAAACGGTACCACCCATATTGCAGCGCTGATCATTGAACCGCTCATGGAGGTTATCCTTTCCATTGTCTTCGGCGGCCTGGTGGGCATGGGTCTTACCTGGCTGGAGCGTTTCTTCCACTCCCACCGCAACCGTAATGCCCTGATCGTCGGCAGCGTGGTGCTCACCGTCGCCGTCAGCCAGCTGAAGATCCCGATCGGTCCTTTCACCTTCGGTTTCTCCTCCCTGCTGGTCTGCATGATGCTCGGCACCATCTTCTGCAACTTCTGCCCCCTCAGCGAGGATCTGATGCTGCAGGCGGACCGCTGGTCCGGCCCGGCCATCACCCTGTTCTTCGTGCTCAGCGGTGCGGCGTTGGATTTCAGCGTCTTTGCGGATCTCTCTGTGGTGCTGATCGGTGTGGTTTATATTCTCTTCCGTTCCATGGGTAAGATCCTCGGTGCCCAATGGTCTTCCTCCCTGGCGAAGAGCCCCGAAACTGTCCGGAAATGGCTGGGTATCACCCTGCTGCCCCAGGCCGGTGTTGCCCTGGGAATGTGCAGCACAGCCTACCGGGTACTCGGCGGAGCAGAAGGTTCCCTGATCCGGAACATCGTCCTGTTCTCCGTGCTGATCTATGAACTGGTTGGTCCTTCCCTCACCAAGTGGGCCTTGACCAAAGCCGGTGACATTCAGGCCAAATCTCCTGATATGCTCACCCGCCGCCAGCGCCGCCTGCAGGAGATCACGAAGCCTGTTCCCCCGGCTTTCGACAAATAAGATTCTCAGCCTCCCTTCCCGGTGAAGGGAGGTTTTCTTATCCTTCATTAAACAGTTTCCCTCCTGAATGTGATTGTGCTATAATTTCCATGTTGTGTTTGTAAAACATGACAGGAGGTAACCAATGAGGATGCGAGATAACAACTCGGTGCAGTTCTTTAAAACTGACAGCAGGTTGCACCGAGTAAGCAAACAGTAACAGAATCTGTTGTCAGGAACTGCACCTTTCTTCCCAATAACAATCATGAAAAAGAAAGGAACGCAGAATAATGAATCATCAGGAATTAAAGGAACTCTGGAAACAGGAAGAAGCAATCGCCCACATTCACGGCTGGGACTTTTCCCACATCGCCGATAAGTACGAAGAGGAGAACGACATCCCCTGGGACTACGACAGTCTGATCCGTCAGTACCTGAAAAAGGATATGAAGCTCCTGGACTATGATACCGGCGGCGGTGAATTCCTGCTTTCCCTGGGTCATCCCTATGAAAACACCGCGGCAACCGAAGGTTTTCCGCCCAACGTGAAGCTGTGCCAGGAAAAGCTGATTCCCCTGGGAATTGACATGAGGGAATGCTCTGACCCAGCTCATCTTCCATTTGGGGACAGCTCCTTTGATCTGGTCATCAACCGTCACGGGGATCTTTGTCCTGAAGAGCTGTACCGGGTGCTGAAGCCCGGCGGACTGTTTATCACCCAGCAGGTCGGTGACAGGAATGACCTGGACCTGGTGCGGATGGTATTCCCGGATACAAAGGATCCTACATCCGGTCTTCACCTTTCAGTACAGCAGAGCGCTTTCGAGCAGGCCGGTTTCGAGATCGTCAGGGCGGAAGAACACTTTGGACAGATCCGCTTCTATGACGTGGGCGCCTTTGTCTGGTTTGCCCGTATCATTGAGTGGGAGTTCCCCGGTTTCTCTGTGGACAGCTGCTTTGACCGTCTGCTGCGGATGCAGGCACAGCTGGAGAAAAAAGGCAGTATTGACGGAACCACTCACCGGTACCTGATCATTGCCCGGAAGCCCCTGAAATAAACCGTATAAAACAGGGTGGTTTCAGCAAGTGCTGAAACCACTCTTTTATTTCATTCAAAACCTTTTTATTCTTGAAGGTCTCTTCCTTTTTTGTTATCATCGCAGTACAAAGAACAATAACGGACAAATACAGGAGGCCGCGGATGAATACAAACATCTTCAAAAGAAACGAACTCCTTGCGCAGAAAGTCATCAAAGGGCTGGAATCCCGCAATATGAGCGGATACTATGCCGCCTCAAAGGAAGAAGCCCTGAAGCTTGCCCTCAGCCTGATTCCGGAATACAGCACCGTCACCATGGGCGGCGCCATGAGTGCCCATGAAATCGGCCTGGTGCAAGCCGTCAAGGACGGCAATTATCATTTCATTGATCGGGATGCTATGGAAGATAAGCGGGCCGCCATGCTGGCCGCCTATGACGCGGATGTTTTCCTTGCCAGTGTGAACGCCATGACAGACGACGGTATCCTCGTGAACATTGACGGAAACGCCAACCGCGTCTCCGCCATCTGCCAGGGCCCGAAGGAAGTCCTGTTTATCGTGGGGATGAACAAGGTCTGCGGTGATCTGGACAGTGCCATGAAGCGTGCCCGGAACATCGCCGCCCCGACCAATGCCCAGCGGTTCGGCCTGTCCACGCCCTGTGCGAAAACCGGCAAGTGCATGGACTGCAAAAGCCCGGATACCATCTGCTGCCAGTTCCTGATCACCCGCTTCAGCCGCCATGCCGGCCGGATCCATGTGATCCTGGTCAACGATACCCTTGGCTTCTGATTAAACCATAACGGAGTAAAGTGATGAAAAAAGGTTTGTCTCCCGTTACCCTCCATTACACACTTATTACCGGCGGGTTCTGGATGGCCTTCTGTGTGGTTACCGCCTATGCGGCCGTCTATCTGCAAGGTATCGGCTGCTCCAATGCCGAGCTCGGCCTCATCCTGGCATTGGGCAACGTGGGCGGAGCACTGCTCAGTCCCGTCCTCGGCGCACAGATTGACCGGAACCGGAATCTCCGTCATGCCTCGGTAGTGAATGTGCTGCTGGCCATTCAGGTGGCGCTGCTCATCGTCCTGCGGGTACATCCCCGCCGGGATTTCTTCAATGCTGCCTGCTATGTGCTGTATATCACCGCCATGATGCCGGTCAACGCCATGAACCTGGATCTGTGCGTACGGCTGGAGCGGGCCAAGGCACCCCTCAATTTCGGTTTTGCCCGTTCCATGGGCAGTTTTTCATTCGTCATCCTGAGCACCCTTCTGGGCATCATTACAGCCCGCTGGGGCCATCTGTCCCTGCCCTTTGCCGGCTTGGCTGTTGTCCTGCTCCAGTTCGCCGGCAACCGGCTGATTGACCGGGATCTCCGGGAAGCTGAAGCCGCCATGCCGCCGGCTGAAACCGAAATCCGGGAGCAGTCTTCCTCCCTGCCCGTCTTTATCCGGGAAAACAGGATGTTCTGCCTCATGCTCTTCGGTACTATTATCATCTTCATCGCGCACAACATGGATGGCAACTTCCTGATCAATGAAATCCGTGCCCTCGGCGGAGATACCGCTATCATGGGCTATGTTGCTGCCTTCACAGCCATCACGGAAGTGCCCATCATGATGTTCTCCTCAAAACTGCCGAAGAAATGGGATACGGTGCATTATATCCGTCTCTCCTTTGTATTCTTTGTACTGAAGATCCTGGCCTACGCCCTGGCACCGACCATTCCGCTGTTTTTTGCCGCCCGCGTACTTCAGGCGCCCAGCTACGCCCTCTATACCGTGCTGATCGTCAGCTACGCTGACCGCCAGGTAGCCCGGAAGGATTCCGCGAAAGCCCAGAGCCTCGCCTTCAGCATGACAACCATCGGTTCCGTACTGGCCAGCCTCATTGGCGGACAGATGTTCGATACCGCCGGTGTCAGGCCAACTATGCTCACCGCCGTCGCTATCTGTGCTGTCGGCGCCATAATCGCGCTGGCAGGCACCCGCCAGCGCGTCAGTGCCGACAACTCTTCACTCTAAACTGACATTCCTTGAATGTCATCCCGGGGTTCGGAACGCCCGGAGGAAGAGCCAGTGGCTCTTCCTCAGTGGAGAACGGGCGGCAGCCCAGGGCGGCGTAGCCGAGCCGAGGGATCCCTTACTACGCCGCAGGCGCATTAATTCAAAAAAACGCACCCATCCGGGTGCGTTTTTCTCCGTCATTCATTTTTCAGTCTTAAGTTTTCATTATTCATTGGCTGAAAGCTTTTAGCCAAGCCCTACCCTGAACAGGTAGAGCCACAGCCTGTTCTTGTATTGCTCGTACAGTCCACGTTTCCGGTACATATTCTTCAGATGCCAGTACAGTTCTCCCTTGATCCGGGTATTCTCCGCCGGGTGCTTTACGCAGTCCAGCACTTGCCGGATGGAGGTGCTGTTTGCTGAACGCCGGTAATCATACAGGGAATCCTTCATAAAGGACACCTGATTCACTCCGGAAAAATAATCCATTACAAAGGCGAAGTCCTCACCCCAGGTCAGATCTTCCTGGAAATGGCAGGCGCACTTCTCCACAATCTCCCGCAGAAACAGTTTGTTCCACAGCACGCCGTAGAAATAGGAGTTGGCATGATCACACAGGTGGCGCATCATCTCTTCACTGGGGACTGTATCGTCCCGCCCCGCCCGGTTATGGAAGCTGCGTCTGTCGCCGAAATACTGATCGTATCCGCCGATTACCAACTCGGAGCCGTCCTTCTCCGCCCGCCGGACCATCCGCTCGATGGAATCCAGCGGCAGCGTATCATCCGCGTCAATGAAACGGATATATTTCCCCTCACACTTGGCCAGGCCCGCATTCCGCGCATAGGAAATGCCTAGATTACCTTGCATGATCACGGTCAGTCGCGGATCTTTTTCCGCGGCTTCCTTTGCCATCGCCGCGGTCCCGTCTTCACTTCCGTCATCAATAAGTATAATCTGCAGATTCTGCCATGTCTGGTTCAGCAGGCAATCCAGCAGGCGCGGCAGAGTTTTTGTCACGTTATAAGCCGGAATAACAACGCTGACCGTAGGTTCAGACTGTGCAGGATTCAAATGTTTCATCTCCTGTCGTTCTTTTTCGGAACTGTCCATATTTTACCATGCATCCTGCTGTTTGAAAAGCTGTCATCCATCCCCTCAGCTGGACAGAACTGTAAAAACCGGATAAAATAATAGGGATATTGTTACGGGGAAAGGAGACGCCGACATGAATCAAAAGCTGAAGAGTGTTCTCAGCATACTGTTCATCGTTCTCTCCTTTGTCGCCGTCTTCTGTATTGCTTTCGGCAATCCCGAACTGGCTAATGCCTGGGATACGCTCCGCAGCCTGGATGCCCGCTGGATTGCCGGTCTGCTGCTTTGCTGGGCTGCCTATACCTTCTTTGATGCGCTGGGCACCTGGTACTGCCTGAAAAAGCAGGGTTTCCGTCTGAACCTCTGGACCGTACTCAGCGTCACGCTGATCGGTTTCTTTTACAGTAATATCACCCCCGGTGCCAGCGGCGGTCAGCCGATGCAGGTCAATTCACTCCGCAAGGCCGGTGTTCCCGTAGGAAACGGCACCACCTCTGTCACCATCCGGCTCATCGCCAATCAGTTTATAGTTTCCCTCCTCAGTCTGCTCTTTCTGCTGTTTAATCGTGCCTTTGTTTATCAGCAGCTCGGAGGCGTTATCTGGGCGGTTCGGATTGGCTGGATAATCAATTTCAGTGTGGTTCCGCTGGTCCTGCTGGCCGCTTTCCGGCGTACACTCATCCGCAAGCTTGCTTCCGGTCTGATCGGGCTTCTCGCCCGGATCCGGCTGATTAAGGACAAGGAAGCCGCCCTGAACGGAACATACGAAGTGCTGGATACCTATCACACGGCTATCCGTGGCCTGCTCTCCTCCCCTGTGCAACTGCTTTTCCAGTGCCTGTGCAGCATGCTGAGCATGCTTGCCCTGACCGGTTCCATTGTCTTTGTCTATTATGCCTTCGGGCTTTCCGGCACTCCCTGGTATCATCTGCTGACCCTGGGCCTTCTGCTCTTCGTCAGTGCCAGCTATACGCCCCTTCCCGGTGCCAGCGGCGCCCAGGAAGGCGGTTTCATGTGCTATTTCAACGGAATCTTTCCCGGCGGAACAAAAGGCCTCGCCCTTTTGCTCTGGCGTTTCTTTACCTATTATCTCTTCCTGTTTGTCGGTGTGATCACGCTGTTGCTGGAGAAAATCGGCCTTTGCGGCCATACTCGCAAACAGGATAACGATCCGACGAATCAAACGGAGGATGCTGTATGTTAAATGCTGTCAGATACATTGCTGCCAGGTCCACGCCGGTTCCCGGTATGGGCGAGCAGGTTGCCAATGACCTTAAGGATACAGTCAACAACGCAGCTGAGAGTGCCGATGCTTTTCTCTCCCACCTGCCCCAGCTTGTCAGCCGGCTGCTGATTGCCGGTGCGGTACTGATCGTAGGGCTTCTTCTCCTGAAGCTCGGCAAACTGATTATTGTCAAGGTTTCCAGACGGCGCTGCCAGAATGGCCGCGTCAACACCCAGCGTTCCGAAACCTTCCGTTCCATTATCACCAGCGTTTTCAGCTATATCATGTTCTTTATCCTGGCCACGATCATCCTTCGCCTCTTCGGCGTGGACGTTACCTCCATCCTGGCCGCTGCCGGGGTTGTCGGTATTGCGCTGGCCTTCGGTGCCCAGACGCTGGTCAAGGACCTGCTTTCCGGTCTGTTCATCTGGGGTGAAGGCTCCATTGCGGTCGGCGACCTGGTCAGCATCAACGGACTGGACGGCACGGTGGAAACCATTACCATCCGGACAACTTCCATCCGCAACTACAACGGAAACATCTACTGCATCCCCAACGGCGATATTCGCACCATCACCAACATGAGCCGCGGTTTTAAGCGGGCCATTGTCAATATTCCCTGCCCCTATGAGGAAAACCAGGAACGCCTGGTGAACATGGTCAAAGAAGAAATGGAGATCGCCGCCAAGGAAGTGGAAGGCATGAAAACCGTGCCGGATGTCATGAGCATTGTCGCCTTCGACAAGAATTCAGTCCGGCTCCAGGTAGCTGTTGTCTGTCCCGTTGGCGAACATTGGCGTATTGAGCGGGAAATCCGCACCCGGGTCAAAGCCCGTTTTGACCGTGAAGGCATCATTATGCCACACTACACTGTTCCCGAATCCGACACCTGAAAAAACACTCGTTC
>JAEEGK010028079.1_pt1 | contig 11317 bp, 8 predicted proteins | sample 8958771 | NCBI WGS metagenome assembly JAEEGK01 (sample SAMN16246547, study PRJNA631951) | gut metagenome | biome: gut microbiome; feature: rumen; material: SC-attached | host: Bos | place: Iran: Karaj | collected 2018-10 | reverse complement strand
CCATATTTTCTTGTTTTACAAGTTTCCTAGCAAAGTAAACTTCACGAGTCGCAGGTCTTTTAGGTCTTTCAATTTGACTACGAGTAACTTTGTACATGACATTAGCATCTGGTTCAGAGATTACAAGACCTTCGTTTTGCGCCTTATACCCCAAAGACAAATTATGCCATAACACAAAATCATCATTGTTCTGCAATTCTGAATAGAGAACAGGCTCCTTGTCCCTTTTGAGTTCAAGCAACTCGTTTGCTAGATTGTTTACCAACATAGCAGCTCCTTGATTTGACTTTTGTTGCTCAAAAGAACCTTCTTTAGCACTTGCAAGAATCACCTTTGCTCGTACATCAGCAGACAACAAAGCCCATCCTTTTTCGAAATTAGCAACATACATGACGGTATCCTTCCTTTGATGAACAATAGGTTTCATTTCTTTAACCTCTGTATTGAAAAGGATCTCCGCTGCATATTTCGCAGTTTCAACACCAACTGCGAAGTCTGAACATTTTGCACCTTCTTCCAAAAGAGCTGAATCCGGGCTTTCCAAATCCATTATCTCACTCTGGTCACAACTATATAAACATGCGAACAGAAACAATGAAAAAATTACTTTGTATTTCATTTTACTGACTTTTTATACTATATGCCATCTAATAGCTTCAGGCGTTGCTACTTGGAAACACAAGTTTTGTAATTTATACCAGTATTAAATTTTTCTTTTTAACCTAATTCGCTTGCAAATTTATAAAAACTAAAATAAATTCGCAAAAAAAATCAATTTTTCAGTTCATTAAATTGATTCATATCAAAAAAAACATCGACAAGATGTCTCACCGTTGAGGTCGGTGATTACTTGCATCTTCAGATGAACGCATTTGTGAGTTTTGGAGCTGGGTTTACAACTTCATTTGACTCTGCTTTTTCATTTTTTGGCGAATTGCGTATTATCATTATAATTGTTTTATGCAGCAAAATTATGAAGAGTTCTGCAAAAACGAGCAATTTCAGGTGCTCAAATTTTAAATCAAATTAAATCAAAACAGCAATTACACAGCATTGTTTCTACTGGTTTTCAAATAGTTATGCAAAATTTTAAATCAAAGTAAATCAAAAATTAGCAAATTCGCGTTTAAAAGATTAAAATTCAGGTAGTTATAAATAGTTTATTATAAATGGCACTCAAGTTTCGCAAGCGATGACGCACCTGCTTAATTTAACATAACTCAAGCTTCTCAATTTTAATTGTCGATTATTATTTGGCTTGCTTGTCCGAACCTTCCCCGTAGCTACTCCGTTCCTACCCCGTAGCTACCCCGTTCCTACCGGCTTACTTCCCCGTACCTTGAACGTACCCTGAACGAAACTTCAGGCTTACTTCCGGCTTACTATCCCCTTGCTATCGGCTTACCAGAACGTAACATCTCCGTATCTTCCCCTTCATTGATAGTTTTTTCAACTTTCAAAATTCAATTCTCAAGCTTCTCTCCAATTTGTCAATTTGACTTGTGAATTATGAATGAACTTCATTAGTAACAACATTCTTAGTAATAAGTTTGTTACTAACAGAGTTATTACTTATATTTGCAGCAATAAAGTAACTAATATGGCTAAAGAGAATCCCTTTGTCTTTGGCAAGGCTGCCGAAGGCTCTTATTTTACAGGCCGAACGGAAGACGCCAAGCGCCTCACCGCTAACCTTACGCACGGCATAAGCACAATTCTTATCTCGCCGCGCCGTTGGGGAAAGACATCGCTCGTAAAAAAGGTTATCGGCGACATTGGCAAGCCCCAAACAAGCAATTCGGGCACAGAGATAAAATGCGTTTTCATCGACATCTTTCAATGCAAGTCGGAGTACGAATTCTATCATTCCTTTGCATCGGCTGTAATAAAGCAGACTTCTTCGAAACTCGAAGAATGGGTAGAGATGGCAAGGACATTTCTGTCTAACATCTCGCCGAAATTCTCGTTCGGCTCAGACCCGATGAACGACTTCTCGCTCTCGTTTGAGTGGAATCCGCAAGACGATACGGAAAGCGACATTCTGCAACTGCCCGAGAAGATTGCGCAGAAGAAAGGCATAAGGATTGTGGTGTGCCTCGACGAATTTCAGCAGATTGCCGACTTCTCGGATGCCGTTACCTTCCAGAAGAAGCTGCGCTCGGTGTGGCAGCATCAGCAGAACGTTACCTACTGCATGTTTGGAAGCAAGAAACATCTGATGGAGAACATCTTCAACGACAAGAGCATGCCTTTCTACAAGTTTGGCGACATGATGTTTCTGAAGAAAATAGATACCGAGGAGTGGGTTGATTTCATCTGCAAGAAATTCAACGACAGCGGCAAGAGCATAACAGCCAAACAAGCCGCCACGATATGCGAGGCAACAGAGAATCTGTCGTCGTACGTTCAGCATTTGTCGTGGCTGGTGTGGTACAAATGCGACAAGACCGTTACAGACAGCGACATAAGCGGAGCGATAGATGACCTTTTAGAGCAGAACAAGGTGTTTTACCAAAGGGAGGTTGAACAGCTGTCGGAACTGCAAGTAAATTTTCTGAGAGCCGTAGCCGACGGGATATCGTCAGGCTTCAGCCGCAAAGACGTGATAAAGAAATACCGTCTGATATCGTCCCCCAACATTCAGTCGGTAAAAAAATCGTTGCAAAAAAAGGATTTGATAGACATAGACGGACAGACGGTAGCAATCAACGATTCCCTTTTCAAACTATGGCTGAAACGCCAGAAGTACTACGAATAGTCTGTCGAAAATTCGTGATTCTGCCAAGCCGGAATTCCGCGACCATTCTCTGGTCGAGCGCGGAATTTCGGCAAAAGCAAGAGGACATAGAAAAACCCGAACGAATCCCAAAGGCATCCCGAAGGATTAGTCCCCGAATTCGCACAGGAATCAGGACTTTTTCAAGTTTTAATTTTTAAATTTCTCTCCGAATTGTCAATTTTGAATTGTGAATTCTAAATTACCTATCCCACTCGAACCTACCCTCTTGCTATCCCCTTTCTATTGTCGCACAAAACAATATACAAACAAATGATTCAGATATCCAAATATCTAAATTTTGAACAAAAAAACTATTTTTACAACAGAATATTTTGTCGGTTAGATTTTGTGGATTATTTTTGCACCGCAATTGGCGGACGAGGGGATTCCGAAAACCCGTTACCGTTGAACATTTTCAATTGAATTAGAGTAGGAAAAACATTAAAACTAAAACATGAAAAGAATTATTCTTTCTGCACTTGTTGCAGTATTTTCTCTATGCGCAAACGCACAGTATGAGGCTGAGGAAGGCGATATCGCAGTAGAGGTAGGCTTCAACCCATTCTCAAACAGTTTCAACACCATCAAGTTGAATGGCGGTTCTATCAACGCAAGATACTTCTTCAATGACAAGAACGCCGCTCGTGTAAACCTCGGATTCGGTTACAGCAGCGACTCTAAGGGAAAAATAAGCAAGCATGCAGGTTCATTCTCTATCGACTTGGGTATCGAGAATCACTTTGCCTCAACTGGCCGTCTTGACCTGTACGCAGGTGGTGAACTTGGTTTTGCAACAACATTTGGCGGTGCAAAAGAAGGTGATGCAAAACTTTCCGGTGCTATTCCAAATGACTGGTCAACCGACAATCCTTCTTTATGCTATAATGCATTCAGCCTCAAGGCTTTCACAGGTATAAACTTCTTTATATACAAGAAACTCTATGTAGGTGCAGAGTTTGGTCTTTCATTCAGCAACAAATCATATAAGGATTATGAGGAGAGCTATGGAAGTATGAAGAAAAAATATGAGATCGACGAGAGCAATACTTCTATTGCCTTCTACTCAGAGCCTGCACTCCACCTTGGATGGGTATTCTAAAACGAATAAGAATTTGTGACTATATACAACTGGCAGAGGCTTTGCTTTCTGCCAGTTTTTTGTTTATGTCCACTTAGTGCCGATTTACAAAAATCAACATCAGACAATCTTTTTCAAGCCACTTTTCTGCCTTGAAACAAATGTATTTTGTATTTTTGCCACTCAATTATGGCACATACACGCCAAAGCATGACATAATAACGCAGACATCTACAGCAAAAAAATGAGAGCAATACCGATAAGCATCAGCAAACTGACAAGCGCAACATCTTACATTATAAACAAGCGCAAGCGAGGCATCTGGCTGCGTTCATTCCGCATCTGGCAGCACCGTCCTCACAGAGTAGACCCGATGTCGTACGAGAGCCACGAGTGCGCATCGTGCGGCACAACATTCGTGGGCAACTACTGCCCTCGTTGCGGTCAGTCGGCCGGCATTGGGCAGTTCTCGTTTACCAACACCATACAGTTGTTTCTTAACGTGTGGGGCTTTGGAAACCGTAGTATGTTCCGCAGCATACGCGACCTTATTCTGCGACCGGGATACATGATTCGCGACTATCTGAGAGGTATGCACTCGGCATATTTTCCGCCGTTCGAGATGTTCTTTATTATGGCAACCGTGTCGCTGTTGGTTGAATCGGGATTCGTGCCTGACAAGAAGCACAAGGAAGAGTCGGCAATAGAGGTGATGATAGACGATAACGAGTCGAAGAAGATTCTGCAAGAAGAAGGCATCGACCCTAATAGCGACGTAGTAATATCGATAAAAAACAACCAGAAGGTGTTGAAGGGATTGAGGCACTACACCTCGGCTTTCTTCGAGTTCTACAAGTCGAACCCTACGGTGTCGCATCTGTTCACTATGATTCTGCTGTCGGTGCCTATGTTCTTTTTCTTTCGCACCACACCAAATATCGAGCGGCTAAGGTTCTCGGAGTTTGTGGTGGCGCTTGTTTACATATCCAACTCGTACAGCATTTTTTCGATAGCGGGGCTTCTATTAGGCTCAAGAATACTAAAACTGATGGCAATTATGATGATTCTCATCACGCTAAAGCAGTTGACGGGCTATTCGAAGCGCCGTGTTTTGGTCTATATGATGCTGACAGTCACCATCTCTTTCGTTAGCGTACTGGCTCTTATTGCCGCCGCTTTGTATGCGGTTTATCTGTTGGCTTAGAGTTGATTAGAGAAAAAAGTGAACATCAATTCTTTTTCAGAATCGGGAAGACAATTCGGTAATAAGAGTTCATGTATTCGCGGTTATAAAGTCTGTACCAATCGCCACACGATTGGGTCATTCGGACATTAAAGAAACCAACCTTTATCAAGCCTAATACAAAAGACACATCTGGCGATTTAAACTTATAACATTGCCTGCCGTTTATTGTAACAGATTCTGTTTCAGAATAGAATTGTTCATGAAAGGTTCGATAACGTGACTTGTGCTTTGAAGACAAGAAATCGTAAAAGTCTGATTCGTCCACACAAACAATATAGACATCTGTTTCTCTGTAAAGTTTTTTGATGTTTTTGGGATTCTTTTCGTAAGCCGACTGCGACAGCACAAACATATTACCCTTTTCGCTGATAATCAGAGGGTCGGCAATTTTTATTGTATCTACGACATAAAACACTTGTTCTCTGTCCCTTTTCCCTTCTGGGGAACTACTATAATGGACATCGTAATGCTTATCGCTTCCATAAAAGCGATGTTTGCTGTCTCTGTTGGCATATCTAATCCGAGTTGTCAGTCGGTTAGAACTTGCACACGATGCCATAAGCACAATAGACAAGACAAGTATTATGATGTTCTTCATTTTATGTGTTATTTAGATTTATCTTAGCCACGCGTAAAGCAAAAGCAATCAGTCAACAACCAACGAGAACTTAAGTCCAAGTGCATTTGCAATAAGCATGAATGTCGAAAGCTGCATGTCGGTCTGTCCTTGTTCAAGAGCCGAGATATATTCGCGTTTCTTTCCTATACGCTCTCCTAATTGCTGCTGTGTAAGTTTCTGACGCTTGCGTTCGTCGCGCAACAATTCGGCATAATACCAAGCCTTGGCTTTTGCCTCGAACTCCTCGCGACTTGGAGACCCTTTCTCTCCATATTTCTCAGTCAGATGCTTTGAGCCATTATTCAGCTTAGCCAATTTCTTTTCGTCAAGTTTTATCATTTTCCTTTCCTCCTAAACATATTTATTCAAAATTCTTCTTGCATTTTCAATCTCACTTTTATATTGTTTGGTACTTTTTTTTAGAAACGAACTCAAAAAAAGCACCCGTCTACTTTCTATAAATGAACGAGAATCGATAGCGAAAAGTATAGTGCGATGTTCATTGGTTCCAACTGATACTCTTGCTTCATAGAACTCCGTGCCTTCGAGATTCTTTACAAACTTTTTGTTTACAACATACTGATTCTTTATAATAGATTCAACATAATCGAACTTAGCCTGCGTTTTTGCATCAAGGCAAGCGTAGTACTCGTCGTATTCTTCAGTATGGTATGTTTCTCTTAAATCCTCATTCATGCTGCAAATGTAATATATTTCTTCCAAACAAGAGGAATTTCGGAAGAAATATGTTATCCAAACAAAATTCTCTTTCAATCAAGATGCAAATCCTATTCAGAATTTCAACTACCCCATCGTATACCTTGCGTATATCTTCCTTCTACCTTCCCTCTATCTTCCCACCACGTTCCTACGACGTTCCTACGTGAGTTCGGAATAAGAAACTCCATCCTTCTATATTTGGAAAATGATTATTCGGAATGACGCTGAAAGCGTCACCTCTCAGTAACCGCAGCATCCGTAGAATCTGCGGACAGTAATGAAACAAATTTCATCGACCCTGAAAGCGGTCGCCCATTGCGGCAAATGGGGCACTCTTTCAGAGTGCTTGTCGTAGGTTGGTGGCTTTTTCCGCAGGTCGTTCCGACCTACGGTTACTAAGCGGAGACGCTTTCAGCGTCTGTAACATACAGATAATCAATTCTGTGATATCTTATAAAAACAACTATTGCTGTCCGGTAAAATATTTTTAGTGTGAAAAAAATTAAGGTCGTATTCCTCGCATGGAATCCGACCCTTTTTGTTATCTTTGTTTTAACCACAAAACAGCAATAACATGGGCAAAGAAAGCAATTTTACCGGACAGCCGGTGTATAGTCAGATATTAAATCTGCTTGACCGTGAAAGAATCATGCAGATTAGCCGTGAAACAGAAGGCAGCGAGGCGTATGTGAAGCGTTTTGACGGATACCAGCATCTGGTCGTTATGCTGTTTGGCATATTGAATCACTTTGATTCCCTGCGCGAACTGGAGATAGGCATGAAAGCGGAGGCGCACAAACTGCATCATCTCGGTCTGAACTATATGGTGAGGCGCAGTACGCTGGCAGAAGCCAACATACGCCGTCCGCAGGAGTTCTTCGCCAAGGTGTATGCCTACCTTCTGGAGAGATATGCCAAGTTTTTAGCGGACAGCCGCCCTCCCAAGAGTTACAAAGGGCAGACACACGAGCCGAAAGACTGGGAGAAGCTCCTCTACATGATGGATTCCACCACGATAACGCTCTTTGACAACATACTCAAGGGCGTAGGCAGGCATCCGAAGTCAGGCAAGAAAAAAGGCGGTATGAAGGTCCATACGGTCATGAAGTACCATGTAGGCGTCCCGATGGTAGTACAGCTCACATCCGCGGCAAAACACGACCACTACCTGCTCAAGGAAGTGCATCTGCCTAAGGACTCCACCCTTGCCATAGACCGCGCCTACATAGACATAGCTCAGTTTCAGCGCCTTACAGAGGAGGGCGTATGCTATGTCACAAAGATGAAGAAGAACCTGAAATATGAAGTGCTTGAATCCGTGACATATGTAAATCCGGATGGACTCGTGACGCACATCGACCAGAAAGTGCTTTTTACAAGAGACGAGCTGAGGCACGAAGCACGCAGGGTTGAAATATTTGACGGGAAAAAGAAGCCAGTGGTGCTGCTCACTAACAGTTTTGATTTCTCCGTAGAAGACATCTCTGAGATCTATCGCCTGCGCTGGGCTATAGAATCACTCTACAAACAGCTCAAGCAGAACTTTCCCCTGCACTTCTTCTATGGTGACAGCGTCAATGCCATACAAGTACAGACGTGGGTCGTACTCATTGCCAATCTGCTCATAACTGTCCTCTCAAGAAGCATAAAACGAAACTGCGCATTCTCGCAAGTTGTCACCATGATACGCCTTACGCTCATGTACTACATCGACTTCATTCGGTTTATGGAAAAACCAGACAGAACTTGGAATGACATAGTTGCGAAAGAGACGCAGAAAGCACCACCAGAACCCACATTTTTTGATTGAGGGGGCTTACTTTTTTAAAAAAAGACCCCGAGGCGCATATTTACTGGGCTTCGGGGAGGATTTTTATTGCCTTTTGAGTTTTACCGGACAGCAATAATTTCTGAATAAGACTTAAATCTTCAGATTGAAACCGAGGTAGAATGTTCTTGGAAGGGCAGGACCGTAAATGTATCCGGCATCCTTATCCATGCCTCTGTCCAAGTCTGTCTGATACTGGTTGAACATGTTTTTGACTCCTGTACTGAACTCAAGAGTGTAGTGCTTGTAAAGATGAACTTCGTATGAAATCTTTGCGCCCATCTCGAAAAAACTTTCAGACTGAATTTCTTCGTCCTCAGCAATATATCCAGCCATGTGCTGCACAAGCATGTCGCCAGTAACTTTTCCGTCAACCGTAAACGAAAGCGGATGAATAGGGCTGTATCTGACAAGGAAATAACCGTATTTGTCTGGAGTGCGGAACATTCTGCGCTGCGGCTTTATGTTCGGATTGTTACTCCAAGTAAAATCGGCGAGATAGCGGCTTCTCTGTAACGTTACACCTCCCTGAAGCATGAAAGTCTTGCGATAGCCAACTTTTCCCTCGATGTTTATGCCACCAACATATGCTCCTGCTGAATTTACGCGAGTGAGCAGCAGATTTCCCTTCTCGTCATGACCGTTTTCTGTCAAGGCAAAGACATCGTTCAGACGAGTGTAGAAGCCCTCAATAGTAAGGTTTGTGTCCCACTTTCCGAAGTGATGATAAAGGTCTGCGCTACCGCTGATGCTGTGCGAATATTCAGGCTTCAGATTTGGGTCGATGCTGATGAGAGAAACCTCTCCGCCCACGGCTCCGACGTGCAAATCTTCGTCGTAAGCCTGTGGCGCTCTGTATCCGCTTGCGTACGAAATGCGGAATATCACGTCGTCGACAGGAGTGTATCTGATGTTGGCTCTTGGCGACAGCACCACGTTATGAAGCATGTTGTGCTTCTCTATTCGTGCACCCATAAGGATGCTTATCTCCTGGTTTTTCCATTCATTCTGAAGATATCCGCCTGCAATCTTTACGTCTTGTCTCATGTCGCGTCCGTAGCCAAGGATACGGTCGTGCAGATGATTGAAAGTGTATTCGAGTCCTGCGCTGATATCGCCTTTCAGTTCCTTTAAAAAAGGATACGAATAGCGATATTGCGTTCCGCCAACTGCCGTGAAGTCTTGTGTGCTTCCGTAGGCGTCAAGATTCTTGTTTGTTCCGAAGTAACTTTCGCGACCTATGTGCTGAAGACTGCTGTAGAGAGACAGATAATGACGGTCGTCTGGCGAATAGTAGTCCCATCGCAACGAACCGGCATCGATGTTGTGTCGCAACTGCTCGGCAAGGTCAGTTTCGTGAGCGGGAAGGTCGATGTTGCATCCGCCTCTTCGATATTCGCCAACATGATGATATTCGGCTGTGATTTTTGCATAATCAGATGTCTTGAAGAAACTTCTGAGTCCAGCCGTTGTGCTGTTCAACAACGGAATGTTTGAAAATCCGTCGCCGTTGTGGTCGTACTGCTTGCGATTGCGCTGAACACCGAACACAAACAGACCCATATTGCTGTTGTCGGTAATTACCGATGCGTTGAAAGCGGTGTTGATGTCGTAACTGTCTTTGCCCACAAGCGACGAGTTGTGCTGCACGTTTACGAAGTTGCGCGTAGGCTCTTTCGTAATGATGTTTACAACGCCGCCGATGGCATTTGCGCCGTAGAGAGCCGAGCCGCCTCCGCGGATAATTTCAACGCGGTCAACCATTCCTGCCGGAATCTGCTCAAGTCCGTAGACCGATGCAAGCGATGAGAAGATAGGACGCGAATCCATCAGAATCTGCGAATACTGACCCTCAAGACCGTTGATGCGTAATTGTGGCAATCCGCAGTTCGAGCAAGTCTGTTCAACTCTCAAGCCAGTCTGATAGCTCAGAACGTCAGCCATGCTATGCGCATTGGTCATCTCGAATAGAACAGGCGATACCACGTTTACGATGCTTGCAGCCTCCTTGCTTTTAGTCTGATATTTGTTTGCCGTAACAACAACGTTGTCTACCAAGAAAGATTCCTCGCGCATTTTTATATTCAGTTCAAGCATCTGGTCTTTCTTCAGGTTCACGGTACGCTCTTCGGTAATGTAGCCCATGTACGAAAATACAACGGTCTGCTGTCCTACGGGAATATCTTTCAGAAAATAATGTCCTGTTTCGTCTGATATTGTGCCGATGGATGTTCCCTTCAACTTAATTGTAACGTAACGCATACATTCTCCCTGCTCATCTGACACATGACCTAAAATGTGTGCATCCTGACCAAACACAGTCATCGCCATAAGGGAGGTAATAATCAAAAAAATAAATCTCATATAATAAGTGTATTGTGTTTTGTCTTTTTAAGAGCGCGCAAAGTTACTAAAAAAAACTCAATTATAATTAGGTGGCATATCTCTATGTGCCTTATTTTCCGGTCAAAATAAAAGGTTACGGCTAAAAAAGAAGCGTAACCCTTTAAAAAATGTCTTATTCCACAACCGTGAAGCCGTATTTTTTCAGAAGTTCCCGATACTCGTCAGTCTTTTTGTACTTGTCGAGCCATTCGTTAAGTTCTCTGAGCAGGCCCGTGCTCGACTTGTGTACCGCCCACGAATAGAACTGATTGAAACTCAGCTTTTTGCTAAAGTCAAGTTGAGGATAGTCGGCTGAATATTGACGGGCGATATTCGCATCGCAAACGGTGTAGTCGATATCGTCGTGAGCAACGAGGGCAAGAAGCTGTTCCGTTCCATATTTGTTTATCCTTCCGATGTTTACGTTTGCCCCGATTTCATCTTGCAGATTCTCGAGTCGCATAATGTAAGGCGAACTTTTCGGAATGTAGAGCGTTCTGTTTTCTAGTTCCATCGCGCTTTTAACGTATTTTGTCGAATCGTCAGGATTGAAAGCCCTCTGAACCAGCACAAGGCTGTTTATGCACACCGGATTTGTAAGCACGAAAATCGAATCTTTCTCGGATGTCTCGACCATCGGGATAGGCGATGCGATGAGGTCG
>JAEEGK010028078.1_pt1 | contig 11318 bp, 9 predicted proteins | sample 8958771 | NCBI WGS metagenome assembly JAEEGK01 (sample SAMN16246547, study PRJNA631951) | gut metagenome | biome: gut microbiome; feature: rumen; material: SC-attached | host: Bos | place: Iran: Karaj | collected 2018-10 | reverse complement strand
CTAATATTAACATTCATTATAGCACGCATTCTATCCGTCTGCAACGATTTCAGGTGAAAATATTCATTATTTTGATGGGGTTACTGAATATTCTCCCTCGACAGCCGTCAGAAGGCCTTCCAGAAGCGACGAAAACTCCTCTCTGGAGGGACTGGAAACCGTGATTTCATACCCGGCATCCAAAAGCAGTCTCCGTATCGTCCCGGTCTCCATCTCCCGCGCGCATTTTAACAGAAGCCGAAGCGTACTGCGTATTTCCGCCAGCTCCCGGTCATCCAGCCCCATATTCCGGCCGCGAAGGGCTTTTTCCGCCCGCTCCGCTCCATCGGGACGATCCTCCAGCCAGCGCATGAGGTTGCCGGCCAGCTCCGCCCTGCGAAGGGAGCAGCCAGCCGTCCCCGGCTGCATATCCGTCGCCGATTCAAGGATCGCCAGCAATGCATCCGTATCCGTTTCCGTTCCTTTCCGCGAAGCCTGCGGTCTTGTGCCGGGGGCAGCCGCAGTTTTCGCCTCCACAGCCTCTTCAGACAGGGTGCTTCGGTCGGAGCAGGACAAGGATAGGCGGGGATGGTTTTCTTCGTCCCCGGCGGACAAGGGCAGCCCGCCGCCCGCGGGGTCCGCCGGCGGCGGGCTGCGGAAGCCGGGCTGCAGAGCCTGTCCGGTTTTCATCGAAGACCGGCACGGGGTCTCCGCAGCTGCGTCCAGATGCTGGGGCCGGCTGCAGGCATGCAGCATCAGCAGCAAAGAAAGCATCAACAGCAGCCGCGTATTCTTCTTCACAGGCGATCCCTCCCGCTGGGGTAAGGATGCCTCCTTCTGCCGGGTTTTATACTATTCTTCCGCTGAAAGCAGGCAAAGACCTGCCATCAGATTTTTTCTCAGGCGAAGCGGATGACACAGATGGGCTGCCGCCCTTCAAGGACGACAACGAAGCCTGGCGGAAAGGATGCCGCAAGGATTGTCTGCTTTTGATGGGAGAATAGTATTATATGAAATGACAAAAATCAAGCGCTCTGACCCGGCCAGAGCGCTTGACAGCATACCGTTTTTGCGGAGACTCAGTCATCCAAATTGTCGCAGTTGTGGAAAACGTTTTCCACATCCTCGTTGTCGTCGAACATATCCAGCATTTTGGTCATGTTCTTGATATCCTCAGGCTCCGTCAGGGACACGTAGTTCTGAGGCACCATCTCCACCTGAGCGGAGAGGAATTTATACTTTTTCTCCTCGAGGGCGCTGCTCACCGCAGGGAAGCTGTCAGGATCGGTGTAGACGATGAAGGCCTGACCTTCCGTTTTCAGATCGTCGCCCCCCGCGTCCAGCACGTCCATCATCACGGTATCCTCGTCCAGGTCCTCATCCTCATTATCGATGACGATGACGCCCTTCCGGTCAAAGGACCAGCTGACGCAGCCCTCGGCACCCATATTGCCGCCGTATTTATCGAAGAAATGGCGGACTTCGGAGGCGGTGCGCTTGCGGTTGTCCGTCATGGCCTCCACGATGATGGCCACGCCGTTGGGTCCGTAGCCCTCATAGGTGACGCGCTCATAGTTCTCCGTGTTCCCTGCGCCCAGGGCCTTTTCAATGGTGCGCTTGATATTGTCGTTGGGCATATTGGCGGCCTTCGCCTTGGCGACCACCGCAGCCAGGCGGGAGTTATTGGCAGGGTCGCCGCTGCCGCCTTCCTTCACCGCCACGATCATTTCCCGGGCGATCTTCGTGAAGGCCTGGGCACGCTTGGCATCCGCCGCGCCTTTCGTTTTTTGTATGTTATGCCACTTGGAATGTCCGGACATTGGATTTTCCTCCCCGTATTACATTACAAGTTATCATACAACACGGAGAAGCAGTTTTCAAGAGATTTTTTACCTTGCCAGGAGCAGCAGCGTACCCGGCGCTGGTTCCTCCCCGTCGGACAGCTGATTATAGCTCCGAATGGCCGCGCAGGAAATGCCCTTTTTTCTTCCCAGGCTCCATACACTGTCCCCTTCCGCGGCCCGAAGGAGGATCACGTTCGGTCCCGCCGGACGCTCCGGGCAGGGGCTCACCTCTCCGCCGGTGAGGAAGCTCAGCTTCCTGCTGCGAACGGCGGTCCGCCGGAAGGTCACCGGGACTCGTACCTCCGCGCCTCCCGCATTTACGGAGGCGAACGCCTCTCCGCAGGTGATCTCCGGCATGCTTCCGCTCCCTGCCAGATTCGCCTCTGCGCGGCCGGTGAGCTGTTCCACCCTTCCGTCCTCCATCACGCACAGGGCTTTCGCGCTTACGGAAAGCCGAAGGCCTTCCCTGTCCTGCCGGGGTTTCCCGCAGTCTGCGGCGATGCAGACAATGCTTCCCGGCCTTTTCAGGCTGTCCAGATGAACGGTGACATTTTCCGTCCGGACCTCGCAGACCGCTTCCGTGTCCAGCTCCGCATTCTCAAAGACGGGAGCAAAGACGCAGTCCGTCCCATAGGCGTCGGCGATCCACTGCATCTCGGTCTCGCTGCGGATCACCGCCTGCGCCACACCGCCCACGTTGATGTCGAAGCCCTCGTCCGCGAGTTCGACGCTGCAGCCGGTGAGTGCCGTGACGAGCTCGAAGCTGAGCGGCCCCGCTTCCTCCGGAAGCTCCAAAAACGCGGACCAGGGCAGCCGGAAGTCCGCCGCCGCCGTTTCCCCCGAAGCGGTACGGTATACCGCGTTCACCGAAGCGCTGCCGCGCACGACCAGCTTATGTCCCACCTGCTCGGCTTCCTCTGTCATGAGGGCGGCCCGGGCATACAGCACTTCCTCCGCCCGCGGCTTTCCGGCGCCGGGACTTTGGATGTCTTCGGCGGCAAAGGTCTTTTCCTCCACCGCGCACACACTTCGGATAAGACTTTTTTCCGTTTTCAGCTCCACGCTGCAGCCCTCCGCTTCCGCCCGAACGGCCCAGCGAAGCTCTCTGGGCATCCAGAGGGAGACGGTGACGCAGACCTCTGCCCGCAGCAGCAGCTTTCGGGAATTCAATATCCTGGCTTCCCCGCTGATCAGACGCACGGAGGCCGCAGCCCGCGCGCCGTCATCCGCAACATTGAAACTGATCTCCGTCTCAAAGGGGATGTCCACCGGCAATCGGCCCAGACTTCCGTCCTCTGCCCGATAGAGCACCGTGAGCTCGCTGAGTCCGGAAACGGACACGCCGGAGCGGTGGACATCCTTGCCCCGGATCAGGCTGTGTCCGTCGGTCATCAGCAGCTCCGATACATCCGGCAGGGCATCCGGAACGATCGTTTCCAGGGTATCCTCCTGGGCGACGGCTGTATTCAGGGTCCGCTCATAATGGCGCAGGCTTGCGCTCTTGAATCTGATATCCACTTGTGCAAACGCTCCTTGCTCTGAAATGTCAGTAAAGCGTATGCTTCAATTCCGGCGGATATGATAACGATACCCGAGAGAAATCCCGCTTTCCCGGCGGCAGATATCCTGCCGTACTCCCTCAGGAGCCTTGACGGGCCGAAGTCCGCCGGCATCCGCCTGATGCGGTTTCTCCCCGCAGCCCGAGCCCGGGATCCCATCGCGCATCCGTATCCTTCACCTGCGGCAGATGGCGATGCCGCAGGCGATCAGCGTGACGCCGATCAGAAAGGGCCACAGCTCCGACGGCAGCACCAGGGCCGCCAGCAGCAGTACGCCCAGGACGATGAGGAGTCTTCCGACCCTTCGATATTGAAAACGCATAAACATCCCCCGCGAAGAATGGAGTGACCCATTCTATGCGGGAGATGTCCGGATGGTTCTTCAGACCTTCTTCATGAATTTGCCGGCGGAAGAAAGCATCAGCTTCTTCGTACCCTCTTTCTCAAAAGCGATTTCCAGGATGCAGTCCGGTCCCATGGGACGCAGGGTCAGCACCGTACCGCGGCCAAAAGCGCTGTGTTCCACCGTGTCGCCCGCGCTGAGCTTCGGCAATTCCGTTCCCTGGGGCTGCCTCTGCGCCTGCTGCTTCGGTATGCCCGGCTGGATGCTTTTCGCCGCCGGGCGGCTGTAGCCGTAACCGAAACCGGATCCGCCGGCACCAGCGCGCCGGCTTTCCGTCCGGCTGTAAACGCCGTGCTGCGCCGTACCGCTCCAGGAGGCGGGCTCCCTTTTTTCCTTGGGCAGACGCTCCATCAGCTCCTCCGGAACGGAGGCGATGAAGCGGGAGGGCAGGTTGTTCTGGGTCCTGCCGAAGACCATGCGCTGTTTCGAGTTGGTGATATAGAGCTTCTTTCTGGCGCGGGTGATGGCAACGTAGCAGAGCCGCCGTTCCTCCTCCATCTCCGCGTCGTCGCCGATGGATTTCAGCCCGGGGAAAATGCCGTCCTCCGCTCCGGCGATATACACCGTGGGGAATTCCAGGCCTTTGGCGCTGTGCATGGTCATAAGCGATACCCGGTTGTCCCCGTCGTCCATCTCATCCGTGTCGCTGTAAAGGGCCATTTCATCCAGGAAATCCTGCAGGGTGCCGCTGCCGGCGCGTTCCTTCACAAAGCTGGCGATATTGGTTTTCAGCTCCATCACGTTCTCCAGCCTCGTCACGTTTTCCTGGAGGTCCTTGGCCTCCAGCATGGCCACATAGCCGCTGCGCTGCAGCAGGAAATCATAGAGCTCATCCAGGGGGCCATCCATCCGTTCACGGGTCTCCGCGATGATGGCAAGAAACCCCCGGATGCTTCCGGCCGAGCGTTTCAGTTCCGGGTATTCCTCCGCCTTCTCCAGCACCTCATAAAGGCTGCGGCCTTCCCCGGCGGCAATGGCGGCAGCACGCTCCACGGTGGTATCGCCGATTCCCCTGGGGGGCTGATTGATGATGCGCCTGAGGCGCAGGGTATCGTCGGAATTGGCCACCACGCAGAGGTAGGCCAGCATATCCTTCACCTCCGCCCGGTCATAAAACCGGGTGCCGCCGAAGATGCGGTAGGGGATGCCGTTGCGTTTGAGGGCATATTCCAGCCGGTTGGACAGGGCGTTCACCCGGTAAAGCACCGCGTGATCCCTGTAATTGCCCCCGGCGGATATGTCCGTCAGGATGCGTCCGGCGATATACTGGGCTTCATCATTCTCGCTCATGGCGGTGTAAAGGGTGATGATCTCTCCCCGGTCGTTGTCCGTCCAGAGCGTCTTTCCCTTGCGTCCCCGGTTCTCCCGGATCACCGCATTGGCCGCGTCCAGGATCGTGCCGGTGGAGCGATAGTTCTGCTCCAGCTTGATGACCCGCGCGCCGGGGTAATCCTGCTCAAAATCCAGGATATTCTGAATGGTGGCGCCCCGAAATCTGTAGATCCCCTGGTCGTCGTCCCCCACCACGCAGAGATTCTGCCTCTCTCCTGCCAGCAGGTGCACAAGCCTGTATTGCAGGACGTTGGTATCCTGATATTCGTCCACCAGCACATAGCGGAAGCGGCGCTGGTAGTACTCCCGGACATCCCTGCTGTTTTCCAGCAGCAGCACGGTGTAGAGCAGCAGATCGTCGAAATCCATGGCGTCCGCCTGCAGCATCCGTTTTCTGTATTCCATGTAGACCTGTCCCACGGTTTTCTTCCACAGGTCCGGCCCGGCATCCTTCAGATAGTCCTCCGGAAGGATCGCCGCGTTCTTTGCGGCGCTGATGGCGCTGAGCATGGCTCTGGGGGCGTATTTCTTTTCATCCAGGTCCAGATCCCGGAGGATGCGCTTGATCAGGCTCTGGCTGTCCGCCGTATCATAGATGGTGAAATCCCGCCCGAAAAGCCCCAGCACATGCACGTTTTTCCGCAGGATGCGCACGCAGGCGGAGTGGAAGGTGGAAGCCCAGACATCCGCAGCATCCGGCCCCAGCATCCGCTCCAGCCTTGCAACCAGCTCATCGGCAGCCTTGTTGGTAAAGGTGATGGCGATGATCTGCCAGGGCGCCGGCACATCCAGGGCGCAGAGCTGCTCCGCCTTCTCCCTGTCCTCCGGGGAGCGAAAGCGGGCATACCGCTCCAGGAATTCCGCGTCCTCTTCCGCCGCTCCGGCAGGCAGCTCCGCGGAATCGGCGGCGCGGCCGAATTTCAGAAGGGACGCGATGCGCCGGATCAGCACCGTGGTCTTTCCGCTGCCGGCCCCGGCCAGGATCAGCAGCGGCCCTTCCGTGGCTTCCACCGCCTCCCGCTGCTGGGGGTTCAGGTCGTTCCATGTGCTGTCGATGATTTTCCGCCGCGCGGCAATATATCGTTCTTTCCAATCGCTCATAGCTTGTCCTTCTTGTCAAAATGGGATGCTCCTTGAAGCACCCCATTTTATCCTATATTTTGCGATTTGAAAAGCATTATTGCAGACTTTTCCGCAATTCCTGGATGGCGCGCCGCTCCAGCCGCGAGATCTGCACCTGGCTGACGCCCAGCAGCTTCGCAGCAGCGGATTGGGTAAGGCCTCGGAAATACCGCAGATCGATCACCGTTCTTTCCCTCTTCGGCAGCTTTGCCACCGCTTCCCGCAGTGCCAGCAGATCCAGATCCCGTTCCTCCGCCTCCGGGTCATAAACCACGTCCTGCAGCTCCAGCCCTTCCTCGCCCAAGCTCTGCTGCAGCGAGGCCACCTCCTCCGTCGCCAGGTCCACGTCTGCGATCTCCTCCGGCCTGAGTCCCGTTTCCTCGCTGAGCTCGCTGAGCTTCGGCTCCCGTCCCAGGCGCTGGGTCAGCGCTTCCCTGGCGGAACGGATCACCAGGCTGCGTTCCTTGATGCTGCGGCTCAGCTTCACCGGACCGTCGTCCCGGAGAAAGCGGCGGATCTCTCCGCTGATCTTCGGGACGGCATAGGTGGAGAAGCGGGTGCCGTAGTCCTCGTCAAAGGTCTGCACCGCCTTCAAAAAGCCTACGCAGCCCAGCTGAAACAGGTCTTCCCCTTCCACGCCCCGGCCATAGAACCGGCGTACGATGCTCCAAATGAGGCCCGAATTGGCCTCCAGCAGCTGATCCGCCGCCTGCCGGTCCCCTGCCCGGGCAGCCGACAGCAGCTCATGGGCATAAACGGAATTCAAAGCTTTATCCGCCGTGAGAACTTTTTGCGCATCACCACGGTGGTTCCCCTGCCCGGTGTGCTGCGGACGCGAAGCCTGTCCGTGAAGCAAGACATGATGGAAAAGCCCATGCCGCTGCGCTCCTCCCCGCCGGTGGTAAAAAGCGGCTCCATAGCCTGCGCAACGTCGGGGATGCCGCAGCCCCAGTCTTTCACCGTAACCTCCAGCACGTCCCCCTCCAGAAGCCTCAGCTTCAAGAGCACTCTGCCGATCTCCGAGGGATAAGCGTGGACGACTGCGTTTGTCACCGCCTCGCTGACGGCGGTCTTCAGGTCTCCCAGTTCCTCCAGTGTCGGATCCAGCTGGGCCGCGAAGCAGGCGGCACAGCTTCGGGCGAAGCCCTCGTTGGCCGAAAGGCTGGGGAATTCCACCTTGACGGTATTTTCTGCCGGCATATGTATCGCTCCTTATTCCGTTATCCCGAGACGCTTGTCCGCTCCCGCGGCCTTCAGCACCCGCAGAGGCTGCTCCCGGACCCCGGTGACGCGAAGGCAGCCCTCCAGCTGGCGCATCTTCTTTTCCGCGCGGAGAAGAAGCGCAATGCCGGAGGAATCCATAAAGCTGAGTCCTCCAAGGTCCAGCACGCATTCCCGCGGAAGGAACGCGTCGATCCGCTCCGCCAGAGCCGCCACGGCCTCCTGAGAAACATGGTGATCCAGTTCGCCCTGAAAGCGAAGCGTCAGAACGCCCTCCTGACAGGAACCGGTGATCTTCATCGGATGCCTCCATACACAAGAAATGGCCCTGTGACCGTCGGTCACAGGGCCATAATACCTGTTCGTATGCGGAAAATCCGTCGAATCAACGGAGCACGCGCAGTTTTGCTTCGCTCTCCCGCAGATTTTCCACCAGCGCTTCCAGCTTTCTCGCCTTTTCCTTCTCCGCGGCCACCACCTGTTCCGGCGCTTTGGAGAGAAAAGCTTCGTTAGCGAGCTTCGCCTTCATGCCCGCCGCCTGGCCTTCCGCCTTTTTGAGCTCCTTCGCGATGCGCTGCAGTTCCTTTTCCACGTCCACCAGCTCCGCCAGGGGCAGATAGATCCGGGCATCCTCCGTGATGGCGACGGCACAGCCGCCGGCATCCGTCACCGGTTCAGAGGTGATATGCACCTCGCCGGCGGAGGCCAGACGCTTGAGGAAGGCTTCTCCGTCCCGATAGCTTTCCGGGTTGGCCGTTTCCACGGTCATGCTGGTCTTCCGGGAGGGAGGCACGTTCTTCTCCGCCCGGAGCGTGCGCACCGCCTTGATGGCCGCCATGACCCGCTCCATTTCCGCCTCCTCGGCGGGGAATTCCAGCGCAGCATCCGCCGCAGGCCAGGAGGATGTCATAAGGACTTCGCCCTCATGAGGCAGCGCCTGCCAGATTTCCTCCGTGATGAAGGGCATATAGGTGTGCAGCAGCTTCAGCACCTCCGTCAGCACCCAGAGCAGCACCCGCTGGGCGCTCTCGCTGCTCTCCGCGTCCCCGCTCTGGAGGCGGGACTTGGTCAGCTCGATATACCAGTCGCAGTAGCTGTCCCAGATAAAATCATAGATTTTCGCAACGGCCACGCCCAGCTCATACTTCTCCATGTTCTCCGTGGCCTCCCGGATCAGGCGGGTGAGCTTCGTGAGGATCCATTTGTCCTCCAGCTTCAGTTCCTTGGGGAGGGCGTTGTTCTCTACCTGCAGATTCATCATGACGAAGCGGGAGGCGTTCCAGAGCTTGTTGGCAAAATTGCGCATGGCCTCGCAGCGTTCGGTGAAGAATCGCATGTCGTTTCCGGGGCTGTTGCCGGTGATCATGTTCATGCGCAGGGCGTCCGCCCCGTACTGCTCCACCATTTCCAGCGGGTCGATGCCGTTGCCCAGGGATTTGGACATCTTACGCCCCTTGTCGTCCCGCACCAGCCCGTGGATGAGCACTGTGTGGAAGGGGGTCTGCCCCGTGTGCTCGCAGCCGGAGAAGATCATGCGGCTCACCCAGAAGGTGATGATATCATATCCGGTGACCAGCACGTCCGTGGGATAGAAGTAATCCAGGTCCTCCGTTTTTTCCGGCCAGCCCAGGGTCTCAAAGGGCCAGAGAGCGCTGGAGAACCAGGTATCCAGCACGTCGGGGTCCCGCTCGATGTTTTTGGAGTGGCATTCCTCGCACTCGGTGGGGTCCTCCATGCTGCAGGTCATATGCCCGCAGTCGGCGCAGTACCACACGGGGATCTGATGGCCCCACCAGAGCTGGCGGGAGATACACCAGTCGTGGAGGCCTTCCATCCAGTTGATATAGTTCTTGCTGAAGCGCTCCGGCACGAATTTCGTGCGTCCGCTCTTCACCGCGTCGATGGCAGGCCCCACCAGGGGTCCCATTTTCACGAACCACTGGGCGGAAATGATAGGCTCCACGTCGCTGTGGCAGCGGTAGCAGGTACCCACATTGTGGGCATAGTCCTCGGTCTTCACCAGCCAGCCGCCGGCCTCCAGGTCGGCGATGATCCGTTTCCGGGCTTCATAGCGGTCCAGCCCCTCGTATTTGCCTCCCTCGGCGTTGACGCGGCCGTTGTCGTCCAGCACCCGGATGACCTCCAGGTTGTGCCTCAGGCCCACCTCAAAGTCGTTGGGGTCGTGGGCAGGCGTCATCTTCACACAGCCGGTACCGAATTCCTTTTCCACGTATTCATCGGCCACGATGGGCATCTCCCGGCCCACCAGGGGCAGGATGCAGGTTTTCCCCACGATATCCTTATACCGCTCGTCCTCCGGGTTCACAGCTACGCCCGTATCGCCCAGCATGGTCTCGGGGCGGGTCGTTGCGATGATGAATTCCTCATCGGAATCTTCCACCGGATAACGAATGTACCAGAAATGGCCCGGGATGTCCTTATACTCCACTTCCGCATCGGATAGGGCAGTACGGCAGTGCGGGCACCAGTTGATGATCCTTCTCCCCTTGTAGATCAGGCCTTTCTCATAGAGATCGCAGAAAGTTTCACGCACAGCTCTGGCACAGACATCATCCATGGTAAAGCGGGAACGGCTCCAGTCAGCCGAGACGCCGAGGGTTTTCTGCTGCTCTACGATACGGTTGCCGTAATGCTCTTTCCACGCCCATACACGCTCCAGAAATCTGTCACGACCGAGGTCATAACGGGTGAGGCCTTCCTTCACACGCAGTTCTTCCTCTACCTTGATCTGCGTGGCTATCCCTGCATGGTCAACACCCGGAAGCCAGAGTGCAGCATAGCCCTGCATCCGTTTATAGCGTGTAAGGATATCCTGCAAAGTGGCATCGATGGCATGTCCGAGGTGCAGCTGTCCCGTAACATTGGGAGGGGGCATTACAATGCTGAAGGGCTTTTTGTCCGGATCAATTTTAGCGTGGAAATAGTCTCCGTCCATCCAGAGGTCATAGATCTTTTTTTCGACCTTTTTCGGGTCATACACTTTCGGAAGTTCCTTCATTTGTGAACTCCTCCTCATATGGAATCTCTCAGGGCAAATCTGCAGATACACACAAAAACGCCCCGAGGAAAACCTCAGGGCGATAATAATTACCGTGGTACCACCTGAATTCCGCAAAAGCGGCACTTTGCGAGGCCTCTGCCGACCCCTGATTCTGTAACGGGAACCACCCGCCGAAAGCTACTGCCTTCACCTCCGGAGCTCCAGACCGACCTTCCGCATGCTGCAAAGTAGGGCTCACACCAACCGCCCTCTCTCTGAACCCGCAAACAATGCGTACTCCTGCCCTTCTCAGCAATTGAGTGAATTATAAAGGGGCAAAGCCGAAAAGTCAAGCGAAAGTTATCCGTCGAAGGAACCTTTTTTGATTGCCGGAGAATATGAAATTGAAAAAAAAGTTGTATTTGGATATTTAATCCGCTATAATAGAGCAAGATTTTTTGAGGTATGGGGGTTCAATATGGACGAAATAACTTCCCGGAATTTTATTGAACAGTTTATTGCAGAAGACATCGGCAAAGGCGGCCAGTTCGAAGGCATGCAGGTGCACACTCGTTTTCCGCCTGAGCCGAACGGTTATCTGCACATTGGGCACTGCAAAGCCCTGACAATCGACTTCGGGACGGCAGAGAAATTCGGCGGGATCTATAATCTCCGCTTCGATGATACAAACCCCGCCAAGGAGGACACGGAATTCGTTGATGCTATCCAGCAGGATATCCGCTGGCTCGGGTTTGACTGGGGGGATCGGCTGTTCTACGGGTCCGATTACTTTGAGAAAACCTACGAATACGCCATAGAGCTGATTAAGAAAGGGCTTGCCTATGTATGCGAGCTGA
>JAEEGK010028076.1_pt1 | contig 11318 bp, 9 predicted proteins | sample 8958771 | NCBI WGS metagenome assembly JAEEGK01 (sample SAMN16246547, study PRJNA631951) | gut metagenome | biome: gut microbiome; feature: rumen; material: SC-attached | host: Bos | place: Iran: Karaj | collected 2018-10 | reverse complement strand
CCAACCTCCCCCGACAGGGGGAGGCTCATGGCGCAGCAACCTCCCCCAATCGGGGGAGGCAGGAGGGGGCTCCCATGTTGTCCCCAGAGCTATTTAAGAATAAGGTATTCCCCTTGTTGAGCGAAGGCGAGAAGGTGTTTCTCGTGGTGCTCGACAATTTCCGCTACGACCAGTGGAAGATGCTGGAGGGTGAGTTGGCCGACCAGTTCCTAATTGACGAAGACGTCTACTGTAGCATCCTGCCCACTGCCACGCAGTATGCCCGCAACGCCATCTTCTCGGGACTGATGCCTGTACAGATAGAAAAGATGTTCCCCGACCTATGGGTAGACGAAGACGAGGAGGAGGGCAAGAACCTGAACGAAGAGCCTCTGATTCGTACACAGCTGGAGCGTTATCGCAGGAAGAACACTTTCTCATACCATAAGATCAATACCTCGACAGATGCAGACCGCTTCATGCAGCAGCTGAACACGTTAGCCAAGAACGACCTGAACGTAGTGGTATTCAACTTCATCGATATGCTCTCGCATGCCCGTACCGAGTCGAAGATGGTACGCGAGCTGGCCAACAACGAGAGTGCCTATCGCAGTATTACCCTTTCGTGGTTCCGCCACAGCGTCATCAGCGACCTGTTCCGTCAATTGGCACAGAGCGACTACCGCGTCATCATCACCACCGATCATGGTTCGATACGTGCCAACAATCCCGTGAAGATTGTGGGCGACAGGAATACCAACACCAACCTGCGCTATAAGCTGGGTAAGAACTTGGGATACGACGCGAAAGATCTTTTTGTCATCAAGGATCCGCACAAGGCCCAGCTGCCTGCTCCCAACCTCTCGACGAGCTACGTGTTTGCCACTGGTGACGACTTCTTCGCCTATCCGAACAACTACAACTACTACGTCTCATACTACCGCAACACGTTCCAGCACGGTGGCATCTCGATGGAGGAAATGATTATCCCCATTATCACGCTGAAGGGCAAGAAGCGGTAAAAACGGAATAACGGAATATCGGAATAACGAAATAACGAAAAAATGGAAATACGCATTACTGATATCGAGCACATTCGCGAGGCTGCACAGGAGTTTATCAAGCATATTGGCGACCACCGCGTGTTCGCCTTCTATGGAAAAATGGGAGCTGGCAAGACCACCTTTGTCAAAGCCATCTGCGAAGAGCTGGGCGTCAAGGATGTCATCACCTCCCCCACCTTTGCCATCGTGAACGAGTATACAACGGGAGAGGTAATTATCTACCACTTCGACTTCTATCGCGTCAAGAAGTTGGAGGAAGCCTACGACATGGGCTATGAGGAATACTTCTATAGCGGTGCCCTCTGCTTCATCGAGTGGCCGGAGCTGATAGAAGACATCCTGCCCGACGATGCCGTACGTGTCAGCATCAGCGAGCAGGATGATGGTAGCAGGGTGATTACCCTATAGCTATTTCACACGATAGATGCGGAACGACATAGGGGGCAGCTGGTCACTGACCACTGTCTGGCGCTTGTCGACAGTACAGGACAGGTTCCCTTCCTTAGGCGTGATGAGTTCCGGACGACTGATGCTGTTCTCGTCGTCCATGCCATCGTGACAGAGTGTCAGCGTCTTGACGGCACTTCCTGTCATAGCCTGCAGATTCAAGCTGACAGGCTGTTCTGTACGCGACGTGTTAGCCACCTTGACGATGACCTCCCCAGTATTCTTGTCGAAGGCAGCACTGGCAAAGAGCCCGTTCTGTCCCTCTTGGTTGGCTACAGGACGCTTGTCCATGGTCAATGGAAGCACGTGGGTGCCGGCATTGGTGGCATACATCTGCTGCACGTAGTAGCTGACGGTGCGGAACATCTGTGTCTGGTCGTACCATATCTGATCGGGGCGCCACTGCCAACCGTCGACATGTGCAAAGAGCGGAGCAGGGGTGGTCATGTGGACGATGTCGGCATTGCGCTCGAAGCCCGTCATGAAGGCGGCCTCAAGGATGGCTGCCTCGTAGTGGTTCCACTTCTTACCCTTGCCGTGACAGGCATATTCACCGGCAAACACCTTCGGACCCTTACGGTCGTAGCCGTCATAGCGCAGACCATGGGTGAGGAACCACTCCTCATCACGGTAGTAATGCTCGTCGACAAGGTCGGCCTTCAGAGCCTTCATAGCCTTCCAGCCATCCTCAAAGCGGAAGGTATTGTCAGGCACGTCCTCAGGCACAGGACCACTGGTACCTACTATCTTGATATTAGGATACTTGGCACGGATGGCAGCCACAAAGGGTTTCAGACGCTCGTAGTAGAACTCACCCCACTGCTCGTTGCCCACACCGATATACTTCATGTTGAAAGGAGCGGGATGCCCCATCTCTGCACGCACCTTGCCCCACTTCGAGTCAGCAGGACCATTGGCAAACTCGATAAGGTCGAGGCAGTCGTCGATATAGGGCTGCAACTCGTCAAGGGGCACATGAGCATCTGCTTTCTCCCAGTTCTGATACTGGCAGGCCAGACCGACGCTCAGAATAGGCAACGGTTCGGCACCGATATCCTCAGAGAGCTGGAAGAACTCGAAGAAGCCGAGGCCGTACGACTGGTAGTAGTCGGGATAGTAGCGATGGTCGAACGTATGTTCCCAGCGGTTCTGGTTGAGCGGGCGGTTCTCGACAGGACCAATGGTATTCTTCCACTGATAGCGCGTGTCGAGGTCGGTGCCTTCCACGATGCATCCGCCAGGAAAGCGGAAGATGCCGGGGTGCAGGTCTGCCAGAGCCTGTGCCAGGTCGCGCCGCATACCGTTCTCGCGATTCTTAAAGGTATTGACGGGGAACAGCGACACATGCTCCAAGGCCACGGCGTTGCTGCCTTTGAGGAAGATGCGCAACTTGGCATGTTTCAGCGTAACAGGCGACGTGAGTGTCAGCGTGTACTTCCGCCAGTCGGCCGACGTGATGTCAAGCACTTCCTCCACCAATTCCTGACGTTCATCCATCGACTGTTCGTTGATGAGCTGGACACGGAGGGCGCCATCGCCTTTGGGAGCCTTGGCCCATACAGAAAAGCGATAGTGCTCGCCCTGCTGGACTCCTATGCCGAAGTAGCCCTCATTGACCAGTCCCGTGCGACGGTCCTGATGACCTGGGGCGGAGAGAACAACATAGTGGGGACAACGCTCGAAGGGGCCGTCGTCACAGACGTCGACACAGCCAAAGGCCTGCCAGCCCATCAGATGCTGGGGAAACTCGAACGAGCGGTTCTTGACCAGCTCGCCATAGAGTCCACCGTCGGCAGCATAGTTGATGTCCTCAAAGAAGATGCCATACATCGTAGACTGTATGGGTGCACCAAGCTTCCGGGTGTTGATGTCTAATACGTTTTGTGCTGTCGCAGCATAACCGCAGACAGCACAAAAGATACAAGTCAAAAGTTTCTTCATAACACTTACAGCAGTGCTTCAAATTTCTCCTGGAGCTTAGTCTTGGACTGGGCACCGACAATCTTGTCGACCACCTGGCCGCCCTTGAAGAAGATGATGGTGGGGATGTTGCGGATACCAAACTCGGCAGCCAAATCCTCGTTCTCCTCAACGTCGCACTTGCCGACAGTGACACGACCATCGTACTCCTGTGCCAATTCGGAGATAACGGGACCAACCATACGACATGGACCACACCATGTTGCCCAGAAATCAACTACTAACGGCTGTTCGCCATTCTTCAAACTCTCGAAATTCTCGTTTGTGATTGTTACTTCCATAATCCTAATTTACAATTTGACGATTTACAATTTACTTTTTATTTCTCAATTTTGCTATATACAAATACCGTGCCAATCATTGGGCGTTAGTTGATCTTGTACTCCAACGCTTCGTTCTGCTCGATATACTGAATGAGGTCGTAGCGCAGATTGACAGTCTTAGAATTACTGCGCAGCAGCACGTGTTTCTTACCTGTAGAGTCGTGCAACAGGAAGTATATCTGCGTCTGACCAGGATTAGACGCGATGATTTCGCCCAACTCTGCCACCACCTGATCGTCCAGCTGATCGGTATTCATCGAGATGGTGATGCGCTCGATGGCACGTTCCTTAATCGACTTCAGATACTCCACATTCTGCACCTTCAGCTGCATGATGTCACTATACTGGAAGCGGGGCTGAACCTTGGCGGTGACATAGACCGACGCGCCCTCGATGAACATACCGCTCCAACGTCCCCAGTCCTCACCGAAGAGAGCCAGCTCACCAGAACCCTCGAAATCCTCCAGCATGACAAAGCCACAGGGATTGCCACGCTTGTCGAAACGGGTGCGCACACTGGTCACGATGCCGCCGATGACGACATTCTCACGGTCTTTCAGTTGGTTGACATCCGACAACTCGTCGCACCGGGTGTTGCAGAGGTTGTCGAGCACAATCTTATATTCGTCCAGAGGATGGGCCGAGAGATAGATACCCACCAGTTCGCGTTCCTTGTTCAGACGCTCGATATCGCTCCAGCGTTCGTCGGTCTTGGGAATGGCAGGACGTTGTATTTCCACATCGTCGAAACCACCAAAGAGCGAGTTCTGGGCCTGCAGCTTCTCGGTCTGATAGGTCTGGCCAAAGCGCATGATAACATCAATGAACGTCTCACCCTTACCATTTTGGGCAAAGAAGTCCTCACGGCGGATGCCAAACGAGTCGAAGCCACCACTGAGGGCCAATGCCTCAAAGGCCTTGCGGTTGACCTGAGCGAAATTGACACGCTCCACAAAGTCGTAGATATCCTTGTAGAGTCCGTTCTTCTCGCGTTCGTCGATGATAGCCTGTGCCACTCCATCGCCCATACCCTTGATGGCTGCCAAACCAAAACGGATCTCACCATGCTGGTTAACACCGAATTTCTGGTACGACTCGTTGACATCTGGACCCAGCGTGGCGATGCCCATCTGCTTACATTCATCCATCAGCTTGGTAATCTCCGTAATCTGGTCGCGACGACGGCTCATAATGGCGGCCATGAACTCAGCGGGATAGTTGGCCTTGAGGTAGGCCGTCTGGTAGGCCACCCACGAGTAGCAGGCGGCATGCGACTTATTGAAGGCATAGGAGGCGAAAGCTTCCCAGTCGCCCCAGATCTTATCGAGCGTCTTCGGGTCGTGCCCGTTCTTCTTGCCGCCCTCGATGAACTTCGGTTTCATGGCATCGACGATATCCTTCTTTTTCTTACCCATGGCCTTACGCAGGGCGTCGCTCTCACCACGGGTGAAGTCTGCCAGCAGACGACTTAAGAGCATCACCTGTTCCTGATAGACGGTAATACCATAGGTATCTTTCAGATATTTCTCCATCACAGGGATATCGTAGGTGATAGGCTCTTCGCCATGCTTACGACGAATGAACTGGGGGATATATCCCATAGGGCCCGGACGGTAGAGGGCATTCATGGCGATGAGGTCCTCGAAGACGGTGGGCTTCAGCTCACGCAAGTATTTCTGCATGCCTGCCGACTCAAACTGGAACGTACCAATGGTGCGGCCTTCCTGATAGAGCTTGAACGTCACTGGGTCGTCGATGGGGATATGGTCGAGATCGATATCAATGCCACGCGTCTGCTTGATAATGGCACAGGCTTCCTTCATCTCCGACAACGTCTTCAGACCCAGAAAGTCCATCTTGATGAGGCCCGTCGACTCGATGACGTGACCATCGTACTGGGTACAATTGGTCTTCGTGTCCTTGAAGTCGGGGTCGTCAGCAGTGCTGACAGGCACCCAGTCACTAATAGGGTCGCGACAGATGATGAAGCCACAGGCATGGATACCCGTACCTCGCACCGTGCCTTCGAGCATCTTGGCATACTTGATGGTGTTGGAGAGAGCAACGTCGTTGGAAGCCTCAGCCTCACGCAACTCGGGAACAGCTTTGATGGCATTGACCAGATTCATCTTCGGCGTCTTGCCGTCCACGTCGGGCAGACGGTCGGGTATGGCCTTGCACAGCGCATTGGAAACGGCCAAGGGCACCTTCTCTACACGCGCCACATCCTTGATGGAATTCTTCGTAGCCATCGTAGCGTAGGTGATGATATGGGCACAGTTCTCGTGACCATACTTGTCCTCTACCCACTTCAACACCTTACCACGGCCATCGTCGTCGAAGTCGGTATCGATATCGGGCAACGAGATACGGTCGGGGTTCAGGAAACGCTCAAACAGCAGGTCGTACTTTAGCGGGTCTATCTTGGTGATACCCAAGCAATAAGCCACCACGGAGCCTGCTGCCGATCCACGACCTGGCCCTACCATCACACCCAGTTCATCGCGGGCGGAATTGATGAAGTCCTGCACAATCAGGAAGTAGCCCGGGAAACCCATCGTCTTCATGATGTGCAGCTCGAAGCGGATACGGTCGTCAACCTCCTTGTTCCTATCCGTACCATATATTCTATCGGCACCTTCGTATGCCAGTTTGGCCAGATAGTCGGCCTCGAACTTGATGCGGTACAGCTTGTCGTAGCCGCCCAGCTTCTTGATTTTCTTCTCGCCCTCCTCACGAGACAGCGGATTCTCTCCGTTCTCGTCGCTGGTAAACTCGCGGAACAGGTCTTCCTCAGTGAACTTCTGCCGCCATTCCTCTTCTGTACCGAAATCCTCGGGAATGGGGAAGAAGGGCATGATGGGATCGTGGTCTATGCTGTATATCTCTACCTTGTCGAGAATCTCCAATGTATTACTGAGAGCTTCAGGAACATCAGCAAAGACGTCGTTCATCTCTTCGCGGGTCTTGAACCACTCCTGCTTAGAGTAGAGCATACGCGTCGGATCGTCCAGGTCCTTCGACGTAGCCAGACAGAGCAGATGGTCGTGGGCCTCAGCATTCTCCTGGTCCACAAAGTGGGCATCATTGGTGCAAACGAGTTTAATACCATACTCATGGGCCAACTCTATGAGTACCTTATTAGCCTGTTGCTGCAAGGGGAACGTCTCGCGATTGGCACGAATGGTCGGGTCTTTCACCTCATGGCGCTGCAGTTCCAGATAATAGTCGTCGCCAAACACACGGTGATACCATTCAATGGCTTCGCGGGCACCGGCAATGTTACCGTCAAGAATCTTCTTGGGTACCTCACCGGCAATACAGGCCGAGCAGACGATGAGTCCCTCATGGTAACGTTCCAAGTCTTCGCGGTCGGTGCGAGGACGCATATAGAAACCATCAGTCCACGAACGCGACACCAGCTTGATGAGGTTCTTGTAACCCTGATAGTTCTTGGCCAGAACAATGAGGTGGTAACCGCTCTGATGTTTCTTGTCATCGCGCAACAGCTTCGAACCATAGCGCGACACATACATCTCACAGCCGAAGATGGGTTTGAAGGGTTCCAGTCCTTCCTTCTTACGACCCTTGTTGATGCCACCTACGTAATCATGAAATTCCTTGATACCGAACATGTCGCCGTGGTCGGTCACTGCCATACCGCGCATGCCGTTGGCAACGGCCTTGTCGACTAGTCGTTTGATACTCGACTGACCATCGAGAATAGAGTAATATGTATGTACATGAAGATGTATGAAATCTTCCATAAAATGCTTGTTTTGGGGTTTTCGAGGCGTAAAGTTACTATGAAAAGGCGAGATAACCAAAAGAATAACGTGAAAAATTTGTAAGATTGATAAAAAAAGTGTACCTTTGCATATTGAAAAGAAATGTATTGAAACAAATCTCATGGGAGAAAGAATCAAAAAACTCAAGAAGATACGCATCCACCGCGAAGGTACCAATGAGCTGACGCTAAGCATGATGGCCCTGATAGCCATCGGACTGGTGTTGTGGTTCTATATCGACAACCCCATACCTTTCTGGCTGTTCGTCGTGGTATTTGGTGCTGCCTGGGCGATGGCTCTCAATTTCTACCGCTGTCCTATCCGCTACTTCAATGGCGACACAGAGAAACTGGTGGTTGCTCCTGCTGACGGTAAGATTGTGGTGGTGGAAGAAGCTGAGGAGAACGAGTACTTCCACGACAAGCGTTTGATGATCAGCATCTTTATGAGTCCGCTGAACGTTCACGCCAACTGGTTCCCCGTAGACGGTAAGGTGAAGTTTGTTCACCACCAGAACGGCAACTACCACAAGGCTTGGCTGCCCAAGGCCAGTGAGGAGAACGAACATGCCGACATCATGATTACCACACCCGATGGTCAGGACATACTGGTACGTCAGATTGCCGGTGCTTTAGCTCGCCGCATTGTCACCTATGCCAAGGATGGCGAAGAGTGCTATATTGATGAGCACTTAGGTTTCATCAAGCTGGGTTCACGTGTCGATGTCTATCTACCGCTTACGGCTAAGGCTTGTGTGACGATGAATCAGCCTACTATTGGTGACCAGACAGTCATAGCAAAGCTGGCATAATGTTTAATCTTTAATATTTAATCTTTAATGTTAAAGAAGCATATTCCCAATACGATTACCTGCCTGAATCTGATTTCAGGATGTATAGCAACTTATTTTGCTTTCCAGGGCGACTATACACTTGCACTGCTGTTTATTGTCATCGGTGCCGTCTTCGACTTCTTCGATGGCTTGGTGGCCCGCCTGTTGCAGGTATCGTCGCCCATCGGCAAAGAGCTCGACTCACTGGCCGACTGCATCACCTTCGGTTTTGCACCCTCGGCTATGGTGTTTGCCCTTTTGTCGTCCTTCCACATTCACATTGTCATTATTCCGTTCCTGGCCTTTATCATGGCGGCCTTCTCGGCCCTGCGACTTGCCAAGTTCAACCTTGACGAGCGTCAGGCATTGGGATTCATCGGACTGCCCACCCCGGCCAATGCCCTGTTTTGGGGAGCACTCATCGTGGGCAATGGCGATGACATGGTCGGATTGCCCTATGCACCTTATCTGATACTGGCTGCTACCTTTGTCAGCTGCTACCTGCTGGTAAGCGAGATACCGATGTTTGCCTTGAAGTTCAAGACATGGGGATGGAAAGGCAATGACATCAAGTACATCTTCCTTGTCACTTGCGTTCCCCTGCTGATTCTTCTCCAGGTTAGTGGTCTGGCAGCCATTATTGCATGGTATGTCATACTCTCTATTGTTCAAAACTCCCATAAAAGAAAATAACTATTTCCCCACTATGTGCCTATGCTTAAAGGTTTGATATGGATTATCCTCTTTGTATTTTTCCTCATTGTATTCTTTGTCCTGCTGTCATGGAGTATCATTGTTAAGACAATCAAGAACATGCGCCGGGCCGTCCAGGACGCTGCGGACTTGAAAGAACAGCGAATGCGTGACGAAGTAGGCCGTCAGCGCCAACAGTACAGCCAGCGCCAACAGCCCAGAAATGCGCAGTCGGCACAGAGCACTCAAAGTACCCAGTATTCCCAAAGCACTCAACGTGAAGAGCCCCAGCAAGAAAATGCCCGTCGCACACAAACGGCAACGGGCGAGACCATTATCGACCATCATCATGAGAAGCGTGAAAGCCGCAAGATATTTGACGACACTGATGGCGAATACGTAGAGTTCACAGAAGAGGCATGATAACTAAGCCGTAACGGCTTAGTTATGCACTAACGTTCCAATTTCCTCACCATCCATTACTTTCTTCAGGTTTCCTACTACGTCCATGTTGAAGACGTAGATGGGGAGATTATTGTCCTGACACATGCAGATGGCAGTCAGATCCATCACCTTCAGTCCTCGCGCGAGTACCTCTTTATATGTTATAGCATCAAACTTCGTGGCTGTCGGGTCCTTCTCGGGGTCGGCAGTATAGACACCATCCACGCGGGTACCCTTCAACATCACGTCGGCCTCAATCTCGATACCACGCAGCGACGAGCCTGTATCAGTTGTGAAATACGGGCTGCCCGTGCCTGCCGAGAAGATGCAGACGTAGCCCTGCTCCATAGCCTCGATGGCCTTCCACTTGGTATAGAACTCACCGATAGGCTCCATACGAATGGCTGTCAGCACCTTGTTCTTCACACCGACAGCACCCAAGGCAGAGCTCAGTGCCAACGAGTTGATGACAGTAGCGCACATACCCATCTGGTCGCCCTTTACACGGTCGAAGCCCTTTTGGCTTCCACTGAGTCCGCGGAAGATATTACCGCCACCGATGACGATGCCTATCTGCACGCCCATCTCGCTCACTTCCTTAATCTGCTTAGCGTAGTCACTCAAACGTTCCGGGTCAATGCCGTAACCCTGCTTACCCATCAGGCTCTCGCCTGAGAGCTTCAATAGAATTCTTTTAAATCTTGCCATAATCTTTTCAATTATTCGTTATTTCGTTATTACGTTATTTCGATATTTCGTTATTTCGTTATTTCGGTATTCCGGTATTCCGACCTCTAAATGATAAACTGCACCTCCTTAAAGGCATAGCGTCGTTCCTGGCCGTTATCGTCGTGCAGCACGAGATGGCCATCGTCCTCCACATCTATCAGTTTAGCCATGAAGACGCCGTCCTTGTCTGCATACGGATGATAGCCCTGCCGGCGATAAAGCATGGAACAATATTGCTGATGAAGATCCTGTCCCAAATACTTTTCAAAAGCACGCAGAATGTCCAGCAACAACTGCTCTCGGTCAGTCTCACGCTCATAAATCTGCCATAGCGACACAGGATTAGGCGCATCACTATGAAACTCGCGCTGGTTGATATTTAACCCTACGCCAATGATACTGTCCTTGATGACGTTGCCCTTAAGCGTATGTTCTATCAATATGCCGCAAATCTTACCATTTCGCCAGTATATATCGTTGGGCCACTTGATGCTCAAGTCGCCAATGAATTGTCCCAATGCTTCACAAATAGCCAGTGAGATGGCCATAGAGATGTAAAACTGCTTGGTCGCTGGAATATCCGTGGGATGGATAAGCATCGAAAACAACAGGTTCTTGCCCCGTTCCGATTCCCAGCGGTTCGTACCACAGCCCCGCCCTGACGTCTGATAGTCGGCCCAGACGACAGAATCACGGGAGTCGTCCCCGTGCTCCTTCAGCCATCGGTTCGTGGAGTCCGTCTCGTCAATATGAATGATTTCCCATTCCATGATGCAAAGATAATAAAAAAATGAGAATTAAGAATTAAGAGTTAAGAAAAAATGTGTATCTTTGCATCATGGAAGAAAAAAATAAAGACGAACAGTATATGCGGAAGGCCTTGGCCGAGGCGCAGCAGGCCTTCGACGAGGGCGAGATACCCATTGGTGCGGTAGTAGTGTGTCAGGACCATATCATTGCCCGTGCCCATAACCTGACGGAGACGCTGCACGACGTGACAGCACATGCGGAGATGCAGGCCATCACACAAGCTGCCAAT
>JAEEGK010028074.1_pt1 | contig 11318 bp, 13 predicted proteins | sample 8958771 | NCBI WGS metagenome assembly JAEEGK01 (sample SAMN16246547, study PRJNA631951) | gut metagenome | biome: gut microbiome; feature: rumen; material: SC-attached | host: Bos | place: Iran: Karaj | collected 2018-10 | reverse complement strand
GGATTTGATCTAAGAAAGATTAACTTTTTTTAACGCACTATTTTGCAACAAAAATGTTTTTTTTCAGTCTATATAGGCGAACGGGGAGGACTTTGGCTCTTTTTGAAAGCGCGAAGAAAAGCCTTTCTTGAACTTTGAATTAAACCCAAATTATCAAACATAGTAAAAGAAACATTATGAAGCAGCCTATCATTTTTTCTTTCTTTGCAGCCCTAGTAGCCCTCAGTGTCGTCAGCTGTCAAAAAGACCAGGACGTCGTCACCCTCCAGGCGGTCGTCCAGAATGTCAACAACAATTCAAAAGTCTATATCAACGCCCCTACACCGTATTGGCATAATGGTGACCAGATAAGAATTAACGATGCCGACTACACGTTACAGAAGATATCGATGGCAAACTCTGCCGCAATACCTAATGTGACAGTCAGTACATCAGGCTACCGTGCTATCTTCCCTGTCGGTATTCTAACCAGTAGCGATGTCAATCTCAACAGCAGCAGCACTGTTGCCGTAACCCTACCCGCGACACAGGTGTTTGAGATGGAGTGGGCACATCAACGGGTAGATGTCCCTATGGGTGCTTATATCAGCAGTGGTATCATCCTCCGCTTTCATAACCTCTGCTCAGTGGTGAGGGTGTATGTAAGCAACGCTACCAATGCCCAGCTGCCCATCACTAGCATTACCCTCACTGCCGAACGTGCCTACCTCAGCGGTGCCGGTACTGCCACTATCACGGGCGACAGCACGGATGCTATCGTAATACCCTCTGCAACGGGTTCACATTCTGTTACCCTCTGTAAGATTGACAACACCCCGATGAAAACTGTCGAGCCTTTGGCAACAGAATACTTTGATGTGATAGTGCCAGAATTCTCCGCACGAAACAATTTGACCGTAACCGTTGCTACTCCCACAGGCTCTAAAACTATAACTATCGAAGATGCCGCTGTGACTCACAACACTATCACCAACATTAATGTTAATGTGGATGAATTGACCCAAACTGCTGCCGAACTTGTTCATGGACACCTATTTTGTTCAGTCATTCCACAGAATGCTACAGCGGTACGTTTTGAATACAATAATGCTACGGTCACATCGGGTACCATCATTTCCACAGACGCCTCTCCATATCCAATATATGGCAATATGGATGGCACTATTTGGGTAGTTTCTACTCCTGCTAACAGTATTAATGCAAATGCTCACTGTATGGGAATGTTTGACCATCCAGCAATCACCAACATTGATTTTGGGGATCACTTCAACACCACAAATGTCACAAATATGGCTTCCATGTTCGCTTACTGCTATAGCCTAACTAGCCTTGATCTCTCCAACTTCAACACTTCCAATGTCACAGATATGCAAAGAATGTTCAGTTGGTGTTTCAGCCTGACCAGCCTCGATTTATCCAGTTTCAACACCTCCAATGTCACGGATATGTCATATATGTTCTGGTATTGCTGTGGTCTAACCAGCCTTGACCTCTCCAGCTTCAATACAGAGAATGTGGTATTTATGAGGTATATGTTCGATAGCTGCTGCAGCCTAACCAGCCTCAATCTTTCTAGATTCAACACTTCGAATGTGGAATACATGACTTCAATGTTTGGTAATTGTAGTAGCTTGACCAGCCTCGATCTTAATAACTTCAACACTTCCAATGTCAAGGGTATGGGAGGGATGTTCTATAATTGTAGCAGATTAACGAGTCTAAATCTTTATAACTTTGATATGAGTGGCGTATATCTTAAAGATGCAATGTGTTATAATCTCGCTTCAGAATCCGGTGCCTGCACCATTACCTGCCCCACAGCTGTAAAGACCGAATTGCAAAGCGGCACAGACCTCAATAATAGTATTATCACATGGAACACACACTAAAGTAATAGAACTCACCATAATTTCTATATCCCGAATAGAGATACACTTCATCGAGTGATGGCGTAGCCTGTGGCGCTAAGGGCAATGCCAACAATTAGTCTTAGGAGAATATAGGTAACGAGGGCTGCGTACTGGCCGCTCTGTAGCAAGGTGAGGCTTTCGCGTGAGAAGGTGGAAAAGGTGGTGAAGCCTCCACAAAGGCCGACAATCAACAGGAGGTTGAGTGCCTGAGAGGGGTGACGCGAAAGGATGCCTGCAAACAGACCGATGAGCAGACAGCCTAAGAGGTTGACCGCAAGGGTACCCCAAGGAAGGCCGTGTCCGTCCCAGCGAATGGCAGAGGAGAGGAGGTGGCGTACGATGCCACCGAGACAGCTGCCGACTCCGACATAGAGGATTTCTTTCATATCAGTGCCTGCGTCTCTTCCACCATTTGTTTTTTGGTTCTATTGGGTCATAATGTATTAGAGGGATGCAGTGCTTTTTCTTGTCGAAGAAAATAGGCAGGTTGAATGTTGTCTTGACAACCTTGCCATAGAATCTGCCTGGTTTCCATTTTGGCATCAGCCTCACTATTCGCAGAGCCTCCTCGCCACAACCGCCTCCGATGTCGCGTAGGATTTTCGGATTCAGCACTGTGCCGTCTGTGTCGACTTCGAATTGTACATACACCCGTCCTCCAATACAGTTCTCGGCAGCTATCTGAGGATATTGCATGTTGTCTTCGATGAATTTATGCAACGCTTCGAGGCCACCGGGGAATTCAGGATCTTCCTCATACTCGACAAACAATTCATCGGAATGATTGGCGGTGTCTACGTTCTGTGCCGAAGCTGTGGTAGCGAGGAGAAGTAGTGCCGTGAATATCAACAGTATTTTCTTCATCTTAATAATGATTCTCCATGTATCGCTCGTATCACAAGAATAAAATACGTGAAAATACGAGCGATACGTGGAGGGTCAGACATACGTTAGCGGATGGTGACGGCGGTGCCGGAGGCGGTGACCATCAGCATGCCGTTGTTGGTGCCGAGCACCTCATAGTCGATGTCTACGCCTACGACGGCATTGGCTCCGAGACGTTGGGCACGGTCTTCCAACTCGCGCATGGCATTGGTGCGGGCCTTGGTCAACTCATCTTCGTATGAGCCTGAGCGGCCGCCTACTATGTTGCGCACGCCTGCAAAGAAATCCTTTACAAAGTTGATGCCGGTGATGACTTCACCAAATACGACGCCGTGGTATTCGGTAATCTGACGTCCTTCGATGGTGGGGGTGGTTGTGATAATCATGATCGAATGTGTTAATGTGTGAATGTGTTAATGCGTTAATCGACTTATAATTCTACAACTTAGCGATAACTAATATTATACGTTTGTGTCCAATAGTTATTAACTCCCATGGACTTGTATATCACTTGCGGCCAAGTGTTGTAGAGGTCGTAGCTGTAGTGGCAATCGTATTCGATGCTGTCGCCAGAGTTGAAGCAGACAACATCCACAACATTGTTGCGGCTGAAGAAGGAGGGGCACTGCAGGAGGTTGTCCCTTTTGAGAATGGGATATAACGCCAGTCCGCAGAAGGGGTTGTGGTTGTCATCGTAGAAATATTCATATCTTATCCCATCGGCATCGACAGACGTGGCCTTCATCAGGTTGCCCTTGTCCCATTCGAGGCGGTATGCGGTGCTGGTGCTGTACCACTCGTTGATATCCGTCGAGGTGCGATAGAAATTGCTGTCGATAACCATGCAAGGCATCAACTTGCCGTCATATCGGAACATCAGCGTGCGCGTCCTGTCATTGAGGATGATTTTTACCGAGGAGAGAAGCTTGTCAGAGTTGTAGGAGCAGAAGATGTTACTGTCGATACTTGCCAAGCGATTGTGGCTGTCGTAGTTGTATTGGTTGACAATTGGGTTGCCTGAGACGGGCAGATTGGCAAGGCTGACGTTCACCAGCCTGCGTCCAATCCACTGGGTAGCGAGAAGCGTCTCAGAGTTGCTACTCACCTCATTGATTTGTCCGGAAGGACTATAGATGCCAAAGAACGGATTTGAAACATCAGGGACAATGCGGTCCTCTTTCTGGCATCCCACCATCAGTAGGAGGGATGCTGACAGGGCAAGGAATAATGTGCGTGCATTCATGTCTTTGTCAATTTTTTCCATATAACGTCAATGGCCAACAATTATTGTGTATGTCTACAATATTAAGAAGAAATTATCGTTAATAATAAAGTTGAAACGGTTCGCTTCGCTTAAATGTTGAAAAGTTTAGAAGGTTCGCGCCAAATGATCTCACACCTTTTTAACATTAAAACCTCTTAATCCTTTAAAACATAATCTGATGACAATACAAGAACTATACCAACAAGCACTCCAAGCCACCGACCCTTCTGAAGCTATTGCCCTCTATGAGCAGATTATCCGGCTTGACCCGCAGAACTCGGAAGCATATAACAATATTGGCGAACTATACGGTAGCCTCAACCAACTCGGCAAGGCGATGCCCTATTTCCTCAAAGCCATCGAACTGAACCCTATGATGGGAGTCTATTACAGCAATTTGGCACTGGTGTTTCAATGTCAAGGAAATATTGAAGAAGCTATCGATAACTACACTAAGTCCATATCATTACAACCCAGCTGGTCGGCATATAACAACCGAGCTACCCTCTACAACTACCGCAAAGAATACACCCAAGCCGTCGCCGACTGCACCGCCGCTCTGAAGCTAAAAGGACAGGAACGGGATGTCTGCACCAAGGCGCACCTCCTCGCCACCCGCGCCAAGGCCTATATGGGCATGGACGAATACCGCAAGGCCCTGAACGACCTCAACGCAGGCATGGCTCTCAATCCCACTGACGACATCATCGGTTTCTACGACAAAGGCATCCTCCGCTGCCAACTGAAACTCGGCATCAGTCCTTGCGAAGGAAAAGGCTGCAAGTGATGACGTTAGAATGTGTGAATGTGTAAATTCTTGAATCAATGACTAACACATTAACAAATTAACGCATTGTTTTATATGGAGCGACTGGCAACAAACACAGGACATAAGGCGCAAGACAATTGGCAACGATGTGACTACGCCTACGAAATCCTCCTCGTGGTGATGTGCCTCGGGCTTATAGTGTTAATGATTGTTATGATTTGGCGATGTCTGACAGTTCCAAACCCGGCTCCGGGAGTTAGGTGGTTGTGGATTCTTTTTGTCCCAGAAACTGTTCTGTTAGTGTTTGCTGGATTATTACGTCTGGACAACTATTTGCGCTGGAGACGGGCCGTAGAGACCGTCTGGGTGCACCAAGGCAGGCTAATCATCGAGTGTCACAAGTGTATCTTCCGACGCTGGAAAGAGATTCCGCTCTCATCCATACAGAATGTGGAGCCCCATCACGACACGGTGGGAGCACTATACTATCAGAACGACAGACCCGAAAAATTGCGCATAATCTATTCAGGCAAACGCCGCTACAGATTCGGAATCTGCATGACAGACGAAGACCGCGATGCCTTGGCAAAGAAGATAATGGATTTGAATTCGTTAATTCGTTAGTTTAAGGGTTAAAGGGTTTGAGGGATTAAGGGATTGAGGGATTGACAAACTAAAACCTTTAAACCTTTCTCCCCTAAAACAATCAAACACGTTCACACATTCAAAAAAGACTAACACATTCACACATTCACACATTCAAAATATGTATACCCTAAATTATAAAGTGACCACAAGCACCTGCGACAGCGAGGGGAGACTGAAGCTCTACTCCGCGCTGCAGATGATGCAGGACTGCTCCGAGATGTGGATAGACAGCGAGCCTGAGGTGAAGTCCTACTTTGCCCGCGAAAATATGGCGCAACTGCTGGCCTCACGTCAGGTGGAGGTGATGCGCGTGCCAAGTTTCAAGGAGGAACTGATGGTGACCACTTCGGTTTATGAGATGAAGCCCATGTTTGGCTTCCGCAACACCTTCATCTACGATGCTGACGGCCGTCCCTGCTACCGCACATGGAGCATGGGTGCCTTCGTCGATAAGGCCACAGGCAAGCTGAAGCGTGTGGACGATGCCGTTGCCAACACCCTGCTTATCGAGCCGCAATTGGAAATGAACTACCGCGACCGCCGCATTATCCTACCAAAGGGTGGAGGAGAGGCCTGTGCCCCGATTGCGGTGATGCGTGCTGACATTGACTACAACCGCCATGTGAACAATGCCAACTATATCCGCATGGCGATGGAGCTGCTGCCCGAGGATTTCGAGATAAAGGGACTCCGCGTGGAATACCGCGTCGCCGCCAAATTGGGCGACATGCTGACACCTACAGTCTACCGCATCGACGACGGTTTCGTCATTGCCCTCTCTATCGGCAACGAGGTGAGTGCCATCGTTGAGTTTGTACAATACTAATTGATTGTAAGGCTATGCTACATCTAAACAAAGTACATCACATTGCCATTATCTGCTCCGACTATCAAAAGAGCCTGGACTTCTATACGCGTGTGCTGGGGCTAAGCGTACTCGCCGAGCATTATCGTGTCGAGAGGGCTTCATACAAGGCAGATTTGGCACTTGACGACCAGTATGTCATTGAGTTGTTCTCATTCCCATCACCACCGCCACGACCCACCCATCCCGAGGCTGCGGGACTTAGGCACTTGGCTTTCGAGGTGGCACATCTCAATGATGAGCTAAAAGAATTAGAACGATTAGGCGTGCCACACGAAGCCGTCAGAACAGACCCCTACACTGGTAAGCGTTTCCTGTTCCTACAAGACCCCGACGGCCTGCCGATAGAGTTGTATGAAAAATAAAAAATACCTTGCAACTTGGGCAATTATTTCGACACATAGACGTTATTTGAAATATAACCAAACACTATTCCACTATGAAACAACCTATCAAAGTAACTGAAGCCATCTTCCCGATGCCCGTGCTGCTCGTAGCCACTTATAACGAGGATGGCACAATCGATGTGATGAACGCCGCCTGGGGCACCATGCTCGACCGCGAGCGCGTAGCCCTCAATCTAACCGAGACCCACAAGACCGTGGAGAACATCAAACGCCGCAAAGGCTTTGTGGTGCATATCGCCGATGCCGCCCATGTGGTGGAGGCTGACTATTTCGGCGTGGTGTCGGGTCACAAGGAGAAGGACAAGTTCGCCAATAGTGGCCTCACCGCCGTCAAATCCCAGTTGGTGGATGCCCCTGTTATCAACGAACTGCCCATCGCCTTAGAGTGCGAGTTTATTGAGTACCAAAGCGACGACACAGGACTTGGTGTCATCGGTCGCGTGCTGCAGACCTCTGTCGAGTCCGACAAGATGAAGGACGGCAAGGTGGACGTAGAAGCCCTCCACGCCATCACATTCGATCCCTACACCCACGGCTACTACCAAGTGTCACAGCGTGTTGGCGAAGCCTTCAAAGACGGCTTGAAACTGAAGAAATAAGATTAAAGTAAAAAGTAAAAACTAAAAAGTAGGTTGTCGCACCTTACAGTTTTTACTTTATAGTTTTTACTTTTTAAACAGCTTCTAAAATGTCGCGGGCGAGGGCAATAAAAAAAGGTCTATAGGTCAATTTGCAGGATAAAATCTTTCGGAACGCTTGATTTTATTGGCGATTTTGTCAATCAAGGTGCTTGGAGGACATTTTAACAAATAAAAAACGTCAATGGGTCAATTTGCAGGATAAAATCTTCCGAAAGGCAGAGATATACTACCTTTGCAGGTGTTCAAGACACACAAAAAAGGTAGCAAATGTACAAGTTGAAATGTCCTGCGTGTGGGGATACACACACGGTAAAAAACGGAAAACGGAAAGGAATCCAGACATATGTCTGCAGAGAATGCGGATATCAGTTTCGAAACAACGAAAGGTTCTCGCAAGGCGACTTATGGAGAAGTTACCAGGACGGGAAACAGACAGTGTCGGAGTTGGCAGCCGCCTATGGGGTAAGCGACTCGACAATCAAGCGACGGCTACGAGAGGTGGAGATGGAGTGGGTGCAGCCGCAACTTTCTGGAGGAGGTTTCGTCCATATAGATGCCACCTACTGGGGGCACAACTGGGGAGTGATGCTTGCCCTGGACGAGGAATCAGGCAAGCCATTATACCTGGAATTCATTGCACACGAGAAGGTACAGGACTTTGTGGATGCCGTCCGCAGCATAGAGGGACGCAACTATGTCATAAAGGGAATCGTGATAGACGGGATGAAAAGCCTGTTCGACGAGTTCGGAAATTACAAGATACAGATGTGCCAGTACCACATGATACAGATAGTGAGACGATACCTTACCCTGCACCCCAGGCTGATTGCGGCCAGAGAGCTGAATGACCTAGTCGGTGGCATAACGACCAAACGGGGTGCGGACTTTGAGAAAGAATACAGGGAATGGAAGTCCAAGTGGAACGAGATGCTAAACAGGCGCTCTACGCTGAAGTCCGGGAAGAAGCAGTTTACCCACAAACGGTTGCGTTCAGCCATGCACAGCGTCGACTTCTACCTGCCATATCTGTTTACCTATCAGCAGCCCGAATGCGAGGGGATGCCCAATACCAACAACAAGATAGAGGGGACATTTACAGACCTGAAAAAGAACCTCAACAACCATAGTGGGATGTCAAAGGAGAACCGCAAGCGGTTCATCAGTGGGTTTTTCTTGGCATTGTGTGAAATCTAACATGTCATAACACAGGAACGGCCACCTCTTCGGGCAGCCGCTCCACATATGACTTGTCGTCATTCACAGCAGTTCTATTCCTCACGGAGTTGCTCCCCAGCAGAGCTCCGCTATGCTTCAAACTGCGCGGCAAAAGTACTAAACTTTTTTGAAATGGCCATCCTGCAATTTGACCTATTGACAACAAGTACAAAAAATCATCCTGCAAAATGACCTATACGCCTAAAATGCAGTAAGTTTCGGTAAGTTTCAGTAAAATGCGGTAAAGAAATGAGGCGTTACGAGGGTCAGCACCACGCTGGCAGTGGCTGAAACCCCACTTGTCTGACCCAAACCTCGACCACACACAAAAATATTATTTTGCCATATCAAAAAGAATGTGTATCTTTGCAACGTGGATAATACATCATATTTGATGTATTATATACAAAAACAGGGATATATACATAACATATTATGCACAACAAGTACATCTTCGACCCATACCCGTTGCAAGTGACGATGCAGCGGTTGGCGGAGAACCTCAAGGCGCGACGCTTAGAACGCAAACTCTCCACCAAGAGCCTATCGGAGATAAGCGGAGTGCCAGCCTCGTCCATCCAGCGTTTCGAGTTGAAGCATTCCATCTCGCTCGAATCGTATGTCAAGCTGGCAAAAGCCTTGGGCTATTCCGAGGAACTGATGCAGCTGCTCGCGGAACCGAAATACGACACGATGGAAGAGCTGTTGGAGATAAACAAGAACAAAAATAGGAAACGCGGAATCTAAGTAATGTTTGCAGTTTAAGGTTTACAGTTTAAGGTTTAATGATGTCTCGGATTTAATAATCAACGCTTTAACACTATATTTTTTAGCCGTCACTAAGTTCGAAATGTTTAAAAATATACAATATGTCAGCGTGATGTATCACGGTCGCAAGGTGGGTACCTTGTCAATGGGTAACCATTCATGCTGCCAGTTTGAGTACGACCGTACCTGGCTGCGTGAGGGCTTCTCCATCTCGCCACTCCATTTGCCCCTAAAGGCCGGCCTTTTCACGGCAAACTGGCAACCTTTCAATGGCAACTTCGGCATCTTCGAGGACAGCCTTCCTGGAGGTTACGGCGAGCACCTGCTCCGCAAGGTGCTTCGTCATGAGGGTGTCGACTACAACAGCCTCACACCAGTGCAGCGGCTGAGCATTGTGGGCGGTTCCGGCATGGGTGCCTTGTACTATGTCCCTGAGAGTAAAGTCGGGAATAACGCCTCCAGACTTACGCTCGACGAGATGCAGACCCTAGCCCTCGAAGTGCTGTCCGAAAGAAGCGACGAAGGAGCCAGCCTGCTACTGATGGGCAGCGGCAACTCTGGCGGCGTGCGGCCTAAATGTCTATATAGCGACGAGACAGGCCATTGGCTCGTGAAATTCCGCCACACATTCGACCCTATGGACATCGGGCAGCAGGAGTACCGTTACAACGAACTGGCGCGAAAGGCCGGCATCGTCGTGCCAGAGTTCCGGCTGATGGAAGGGAAGTATTTTGCCACAAAGCGGTTTGACCTCGACGAGCATGGAGAGCGTCTGCATGTAGCTACTGCCAGCGGATTACTGAACGAGCCCATCACACCGCCCAAGATGGACTATTACAGCCTGCTGCAGCTGACGGGCTACCTTACACAGTCGTCCGAGGCTGTGGAACAGCAGTTTCGCCGCATGGTTTTCAACCACTACGCCCACAACTATGACGACCACGCCCGCAACTTCAGCTTCATCTATCGCAACGACTGTTGGGTGCTTGCACCTGCCTACGACCTCACCAACGACCAGACCCTCGGCGAACACGCCACCACCATCAACTTCCGTGGCCTCCCCACCGACGAAGACATGATTACCGTCGGCATGAGCACAAAAATCCCACGCCCCCGCTGCCAGCAGATTATCAACGAGGTGAAGGCTGCCGTCAAACTATTATAGCACCACCATACAACTCACACATTCAAACCATAACGTCTTAACACATTAACGGATTCGCACATTAACGCAATGACACATTCATTTATATTTTGCCAAACGAGAAATAATGCGTATCTTTGCAGTTTGAAAAATCGAAGTATATGGAAGATTTGGAGAATAACATCAACAAACTGATACAAATGGAGCAAGCGAGTTCCGAACAGAACTCCATGTTGCTCTATGAGTTGATGAGCCGTGGTGAGCAGAACATAGACAAACTTGATGATGTGGCAGACCGACTGATGGACACAATGTTAGGTATTACGGGTGCCGGAGAGGAAGTCTATCGCCAGTACCTCGATTATATTGAGACGTTCAATCCTGTGGAGGCTAAAGAGCGAAAAGAAAATCTCGAATACGATTTGGGTTACAAAACCCATATACTCTACGCGGCAGCCATGCTGTGCCAACAAGAACTGGACGGCCATAATTCTATTGACGGAAGTCCATCTTTCTCCGTTGTCATCCAGCAGTATATTCCAAAAGTTTTTGATGTGAAGAAAAAGACAGCCGCTTTCCTTTTTTTCGCTCATTTGGCCAATGGCCGTTCTGTTGAAGAGTTGATGCGGATGTTACAAACCATCACGGAAGAAACTGACTATGTACTTGCCCATGTAAATGAATTTGAAGATTTGATGTATTACCCGAAAGAGACTTATCATCCACTCCATGAAGATGAGTGGAAATTCATAGAATACATTGTTGAACATAATATAGAGATTGTCAATACAAATGAAGACCA
>JAEEGK010028073.1_pt1 | contig 11318 bp, 10 predicted proteins | sample 8958771 | NCBI WGS metagenome assembly JAEEGK01 (sample SAMN16246547, study PRJNA631951) | gut metagenome | biome: gut microbiome; feature: rumen; material: SC-attached | host: Bos | place: Iran: Karaj | collected 2018-10 | reverse complement strand
GACATCAGCGTGAGCGCCCTCACCATTACCATCGGTACGCAGGACTACACCGTCACCCCCGCCTCTGCCACGAGCACGCTCTATGTTGCCCTACCCGCCGTCAGCAGCCAGACGGTCAGTTTCTCTGCCACGAGCAGCGACAGCAAGACCTACACCTGCTCCAAAGACGGCGTGACCTTCGCAGCCGCCAAGTACTATCAGAGCACGCTGAAGATGTACAAGCTGCTCTCTGCAGCCACGGCCGAGGACATCGGCAAGGTGGTGTGCGCCGCAGGCCATCTGCACGACGCGAAGACCGCCGTACCCGCAGGCTGCACCGCCGTTGGTATTCTGGGTAAGGTGACCTCGACCGGCCACGGACTGATTCTCGCCCTACAGAACGCTATATCGCAAACGTTTGACACCATCTTCGGCTGGGCCAACGTGACCTACGCCGACACCAAGCTGAGGGTGCTGCCAGACGATGCCGCACGCGGCAAGCAGCTGACGAGCTACACCGCGCTGGGCGCAACCGCCGTGTCGAACTGGGCCGTGGCGCCGAAGAGCGACTACGAGGCGATATTCACCAACCTCGGCTCGACTGCTCGTTATTGGGACGGCCAGCCTTACGATGACAACGTGAATGCCTATATCACCGGTGCCGGAGGCGCGGCATTATATGGCCAATATTGGTCTGCTACGTGGAAGAATGATTACAGAGCGTGGTACTTCTACAGCGACTATTGGAACTTCGACCTGAATGGGCAAAAATATAGAGTCAGGCCAGTGCTCGGTTTCTAACCTATTTATCCATTCACCCGTTAATCGAATTTAACCGCGACAGCGGCAGTAGATACCACAGGGGAGGGCGGCCCAGCAAGGGCCGCTTTCTCTGTTTTAACACATCCTGCCATCCCATGGACAATGCATCTACACGAGCACAATTGCTCGAGCACTTCCTAAGTATCTTCATGCCGGAAGGCATTCTTGACTTCTTTGAGTTAGTATGGGCGGAGAGCCAGTCCCTCGACAGCAGGGAAAGCAAGAAGGACATCTTGTATACCGGGACGCTGCACATGTATCTGGACGAGCGCGATAACCGCATCGAAGAGATGCAGACTCTTCGGATAGTCTCCCACGGAACTTTGGTGAGCCTAAAATAACATTATCTTGTGGGCTCATACATATCTTTAAATCAACAATTATGAGTCCACAACAAATCAAAACGGAGGACATTCGTGTCTTCATGAAATCCGCTTTCTTGAAGGCGGGTTTTTCTCATGAAAGGGTTCTTGTATTCTGCAAAACAGCTGAACGCTTGCATGATTATATGGTAGCAAACGGTGTTGGGTTCTACACTCCAGAAATTGGGCGATTGTTCGTCCAAATGGAGTTTGACTTTCGCGCCAACAGAACCAGTATGATCAGAGTAGACAAACGGGCCATAGAGGTCCTAAACATGATACTTACGGGCGAACCTATTGCTAATCATGTTTGTACAAAAGTAGAGAAGCCATATCCTGGAGAAATTGGGGAGACTGTTAAGAACTACTATAAGCATCTTCGTTCAGAAGGTCGTTTATCAGAGAGTTCTATCAGATCCTACTCCTATGTGCTAAGCCCTTTTTCATGTTATTGCCAGATGAAAGGAATCTCTCTTCAAGACATCGTTTATGCTGACATTGTCGGCTTTATTATGTCTGAGCAGAATACAAACAATAGAACCACTTATGTACTCAGGGCCTTTTTCAAGTATCTTTATATGAGTAACCTATTGGGGAAGGACTTTTCGCTTGATATTCAAACCATTAAGCCAAGACACACTGAAAAAATACCGTCTTTTTATAAAAAAGATGAAATCCTTCAACTGGAAAGCAGTATCGACCGAAACAGCCCTATTGGAAAGAGGAATTATGCCATTGTGAAGCTCGCTTCACGGCTAGGTCTTAGATCCTCTGATATAGCTTTGCTTAAGTTCTCCAATATCGATTGGGAACAGAATATTATTAGACTAAAGCAAGACAAAACAGGCAAGCTCATTGAGTTACCACTTCTCGCTGACGTTGGTAATGCCCTTATAGACTATATACAGAATGGGAGGCCAACAGATGACCACAAGATTGTCTTTCTTACACATCTATTCCCTCATAAGCCGCTGACAAGAGGAGCTATATACACAATCGTTTCAAGCAAAATATCTAATGCGGGGCTGGATATTAAGGGAAGAAGACATGGCCCTCATAGCCTGCGACATAGTCTTGCTTACAATATGCTTGGGAATGGCTCTACGTTGGGAACAATATCTAATGCTCTAGGGCATACGAGCGTTGAGTCAACAATGTATTATCTCGGCGTGGATATCGGCAGGTTGACGGAATGCTCACTTGCCGTACCACCAGTGAATGTTGAGTTCTATAATCAGAGAGGAGGGCTATTATATGACTGAATATCCTTACATCTATAGAAGTCCAATGAGGGAATCCTTCTACGCGTTCCTTGATTACAAAACCTCTGTTAAGCAGAAAACATTCCACTATGCATTCTTGTTTAAGCAGTTCGACACATTCCTAATGCGCCGGAAATATGAGAGAACATATATTGACAAAGAAATATATAATGAATGGCTTGAAGAAAGGATAGCAAAGGTCAGCCCCACAACTATATATACTGAGAACTCGAATATGCATGTCTTTCTTGTCTATATCACCAGGATGGGCAATGACTGCTATATTCCTCCTCAGCGAAAACGACCGGAAAGAACATATGTTCCTCATGTTATCTCCCACGAAGAGTTGAATGCTCTGTTCGTCGCAATAGATGGTCTTCGTTTAAAGAACAGGTGCACAAGGAATGACCTACACGCGATACCCGCCTTGATAAGGATGTTGTACAGTACTGGAATACGTCTGGGTGAAGCGCTGAATCTGAGGAATAAGGATGTAGATATGAAGTGCCGCGTCATAAAGTTGTGTAAGACAAAGAATTGGCGTGAAAGAATTGCCCCAATCAATGACTCCCTAGCAGTTGTGCTTGAAGAATACCTGTATTACAGGAGCCGAATACCAGCAGAAGGCATTGGGCAACCAGACGGATACTTCTTTTGCGGAGCAAAGGGACAGAAAGTTCCTTCAAATGTCGTCGGGTTCTGGTTCCGTACTGCTGTTCAAGATGCTGGGATCCCTTATTATGGGAGAAGCGAGGGAGGTCCTAACATCCATTGTCTGAGGCATACTGCTTGTGTTCATGCCCTACTAAAAATGGTAAAGAGTGGTCTGGATCCATATTGCTGCCTTCCGACACTTTCCACTTTTATGGGGCATAGCGATGTGACTCACACTGAATACTATCTGCATCTGACCGAGGAACTCTACCCGGAAATCATACAGCTTGAACGTAAAATATCGTCCGGGGTTAATGAGGTTATCAACAACGCTTATAAACGATATAACGATGAAGAGTATTAAGGAAAAAATCCCATATAAAGGGTTCAGTTCATGCCTAGAGGACTTCTTTAAGGAATACCTCATACGTGAGCGGGGATGTTCCCAGAAGACATTGCGAACTTATCGTGACGCATTTGTCCTGTTGGTACATTACCTAAGTTCAATGGAAAAAGTACCCCCTGAAAGAATCTCGCTGGAAATGTTCAACAGAGAAACGGTGAAAGCGTTCCTTGACTGGTTGGAAAAAGACCGCCACTGTTCTATTAGGACAAGAAATAATCGTCTGGCCGCCATGAAATCATTCTGTCGCTATCTGATGTATGAGGATCCCAGCCACTTGAAGCAATGGACACTTGTTCTTGAGATGGCTTCCAAAAAGCGAGAAGAGATTGAAAAGGTGGACAGTTTGTCTTTGGACGCAGTCAAGGCTATTCTTCAATCGGTGGATGCCAGCTCACGCTCTGGCTTCAGGGACTTGACCCTATTATCGTTGCTTTATAACAGTGCGGCCCGTGTAAATGAACTGATAGATCTTATGCCAAAATCTATCAGACTCCAAAAGCCCTATGGAGTAGAATTGTTCGGCAAAGGATCCAAAAGGAGAGTAGTTCCACTGGACGAGCCAATTATAAAACTTCTAGGCTCATATATGAAAGCATATAGCCTCGATCAGCCCGGCATGGACTCCCATCCACTCTTTTTCAATCGCTATCATGGTAAGCTAACTAACGCTGGCATTACTTATCTCTTGAAGAAATACTCTAAGATAGCTGTTGAGAATGGTATGGTTGGCATTCCAGAAAACATACACCCGCATATGTTCCGCCACTCTCGGGCATGCCATCTGCTTCAGGCTGGCACCAATCTGGAGTACATAAGACTCATTCTTGGTCACGCGTCAATCCAAACGACAGAGATATATGCTAAAGTCGATCAAAGTGCAACAAGCAGGGCAATAGAAAATGCATACTCCGATCTGGGGCTGCCGGTGAAAGAAGAGCGACAATGGCAACAGAATCCCAAACTATTGGCGATGCTTAAGAATCTTGCATAGCGCTATTGTTATCACAAGTCATGAACTGATAGTTAGTCACTTAAAGTGCAATGCATCAGCGCAGATCTGACTTCTACAACAAATGGCTTGTGATAACAATAATCTTTTGATAACAGCTGTTATCTTCCACTTTTGATAATTCCTGGATAGCGACCAAGTTTGTCCTGGAGGGGAAAGAGGATATCCGGCTGGTTCCGTCGGTGGTCTCCGGTGACCCGTCCGACCGCCGGAGCATCATCACGGCGGCCTCCATTCCGGCGAAGAAGATAGGAATCAAGGCGGCGATGCCCGTCTCCATGGCCCTCCGGATTGATCCTTCCCTTGTGATTGTCCGGGGAGACTGGGAATGGTACAAACGCTGCTCGGAGAGTTTCATCGCCCTCTGCCGCAGTTATTCTCCCGTTCTCCAGCAGTTCTCCATCGATGAGTGCTTCCTGGATATGAGCCTTCGTTGCACGCAGGAGAACGCCGTGGAGGTGGCCACCGGGCTCAAGGAGGAGATCAAGCAGAAACTGGGCTTCACGGTGAACGTGGGCGTGGGCTCCAACAAGCTCCTGGCCAAGATGGCATCCGACTTCGAGAAACCGGACAAAGTGCACACCCTTTGGGAGAGCGAGGTGCTCCAGAAGATGTGGCCGCTCCCTGTAGGAGACCTCCTCTGGTGCGGCAAGAAGACGCAGGAGCGGCTGAATGCCTACGGTATCAAGACCATCGGCCAGCTGGCAGCCCTGGGAATGGGCTCCCTCACGCGCCTGGTGGGCCAGAAGTTTGCCCTGCAGCTCCACGAGAACGCCAACGGCCGGGACGAATCCCCCGTGGAGACCGAGCTCCAGGAGGCCAAGAGTTACAGTGCCGAAAGGACCTTCCCGCAGGACCTCGTAAAGCCCGCAGACATAGACCGGGCCCTCTTCAACGTGGCCTGCATCGTGGCCCACCGGATCCGGAGGGATGATTTCCGCGCATCCACGGTCTCGATGTTCGTCAAGTACAAGGATTTCTCCGTGGCCCAGAAGCAGTGTACCCTGGATCAGCCGTCCGATGTTACGGCCGTCATCCTCAATGCCGCCAGAAGGATGCTCTCCGAGACCTGGGACGGGATAACCCCCCTACGCCAGGTGGGTCTTGGGGTATCCAAACTTACCCACGAATCCGCCGTCCAGATGAGCCTGTTCGAGGATCCCAAGATGGAGTACTACCGGGAGTGGGACCGCCAGTACGACGAGCAGGCCGCCCGGGCCGAAGATGCCAGAATGCTGGCCTACGAAAGGAAGAAACAGCCGGATCCGGTATATGTTGTCCTACGGGAAGTGAAATCCGGCAAGGGCAAAATGTTGTGAAGAAAAAACGGGTTTTGCTGTCTCAGCAGAACCCGTTTCCATTCTAACCTAAAAACTTAACCTATTAAAAAACTATTCGACAAAACAATCTGCAAGTTCTGTGCCGAAATTGCTCTAATTAAGTTCTTTATTAGGTTTTATTGCTAAAATTCTTACTTCCTGGACGGGACGGTCCATTCGGTCGGTGTCTACGGCGGCAATCTCGTCAATCACGTGAAGGCCGGCTATGGTCTCTCCAAAAACGGTGTATTCACCGTCCAGATGCTGGCAGTTGACAGGGTCCTGGACCAGGTAGAACTGGGATCCGGAAGACTCCTTGAAGGGGTTGGCCACGTCTCCCTGACGGGCGGCGGCCAGCGCTCCCTTTACGTGCGTGTGCAGGGGCTCGCCGGCTTCGTTTCTCATTTCGGCCGGGATGGTGTAGTCCGGGCCTCCTTCTCCCCACTTCTCCACCAGGGAGGTGTCGCGGGTGAAGGGGTCTCCGCCCTGGATCACGAAACCGTTGATGACGCGGTGGAAGAGGGTATTGTCGTAATAGCCGCCCAGGGCAAGGTGGACAAAGTTGTCCCGGTGTTTGGGCGTATCCTTGAACAGGCGCACGCGGATGGTGCCCATATTGGTGACAATGTCAAATACGGGTTCTTCCGGCAGGGCCTGTGCGGCCTTGACGGCGGCCAGGCTGTCCTTGGTGCTCAGATTGACGGTAACTTCCTGATTGGGGCGGGTTTTGCAGGAAAAGGCCAGAAGGCCCACAGTAAGAACGGCTAAGACAAACTTTTTCATATCTTTCTTCTTTTCCGCAAAAATAGCTAATTTTGTGTAATCTATGGCAAACCCGTTGAAACAATTGGCCGGCGAAACCGCCATCTACGGCCTCAGCTCCATTCTGGCGAGGGTCCTCAATTTCCTCTTCGTCCCCATCTACACCCGTATGCTTACGCAGGTGCAGTATGGTGTGGTCACGGAATTCATGGCCTACATTGCCATCCTTCAGGTAGTGCTGGTGCTGGGCCTGGAGACGGGCTGTTTCCGCTTTGCCAACAAAGAAGGAGAGGATCCCCGGCGGGTGTATTCCGGTGCGCTGCTCACGGTCTTCGGCCTTAATCTGGCTTTCCTGGCCTGTATGGTGGCCTTTTCGGACCCCATTTCGGCCGCGCTGGGCTATGCCGGTTACCGCAGCCTCATCATCTATGTGGCCTCCATCCTCTTCTGCGATTCCATCACCGCCATCCTCTTTGCCAAACTGAGGCAGGAGCACAAGGCCGTGAAGTTTGCCGTTTTCAAGACCATTAAGATCCTTACGGAAACGGGTGCCAATCTGGTTCTTTTCTTTGTATGGCCCGCCCAGCCGGAATTCACCTATCCCATCATTGCCATCTTCATCAGCTGCGTGCTGTGCCTGGTGCTCTTCATTCCGGACATCATCCGGCTTAAACTGGTGTGGGACTCCGACGTGGTGCGCCGGATGCTCATTTACTCGCTGCCCCTGATGGTGGCGGCCCTGCCCGGTGTGGCCAACGATTTCCTGGACCGTATTCTGTTCCGCTACTTTGACACCTCCTCCGAAGCCTGGCGGGCCTCGCTGGGCGTGTACCAGGCGGCCGTCAAGCTGGCGGTCATTATGAACCTCTTCATCCAGATGTTCCGGTATGCGGCCGAGCCGTTCTTCTTCCAGCGCGCCCGGGACAAGGGCTCCAAGGAGCTCTACGCCGTGGTTATGGAATACTTCACGGCTTTCTGCGGATTGGTGTTCCTGGCCGTGGTGGGTTACATCGATATCATTTCGCTCTTCCTGGGCCGGGACTTCCGCGTGGGCGTGGGAGTGGTTCCCATTATGCTGCTAAGCTATATGCTGCTGGGTATGCTCTTCAACGTATCTATGTGGTACAAGCTCTCCGGCAAAACCAATATGGCCATCTGGATTACCCTGGCGGGCCTTGTGGTCACCGCCGTCGTGAACGTGGTCTTTATGCCGCGCTTCAGCTATTGGGCATCGGCCTTCGGTCATCTGGCCAGTTACCTGGTGATGTTCATCCTGAGCGCCTGGCTGGGGTCCAAGTACTATCCCATCCCGTACAGCTGGAAGCGCATCGGAGCCATCTTCGGCCTGATGGGCCTGGCGTATGCGGGAATCTATTTCTGCGATATGAGGGCCGATGCCATACCGGTCCGCCTGCTGGTGAACACGGCGCTCATCGGCACCTATTTGGGCGCTGCCTGGCTCTTGCTCCGCCAAAGACCTGTAGAAGCAACTAACAATAATAATCAATAATTTATTTCCCACATCTATGAAAAAACTGATACGAATTTTATCTGCCCTTACCCTTCTGGGCGCCTGCGCCAACCCCACTCCGCAGGAATTCCACGTGATCCCCATGCCCGCTACGGTAAATCTTTCCGACGGCACTTTCTGCGTGAAGGGCGCTGCCGTAAATTGTGACGAAAACATGGACGAGGCCTCTGTAAACGCGGTCCTCCGTTTTGTGAACAGCCTGGAGACGGCTACCGGCAAGAAGTGCAAACTCGCAGAGGGTGGCATCAGCTTTGTCAAGAACCACTCCCTGGCTCCCGAGCAGTACGTGATTGACATCACCCCCAAGGCTGTGCACGTACAGGCATCGGCCCTCAATGGCTTTGTGTATGCCTGCGAGACCCTCAAGCAGATGCTGCCGGCCGCCATCTACGGAGACAAGGTTGTCAAGGCCGATTGGGTGCTCCCTTGCGCCCATATCGAGGACCAGCCCCGCTTTGCCTATCGCGGCATGCACCTGGATCCCTGCCGCCACTTCTTCTCCATCGAGGAGACCAAGCGCTATCTGGATGTGATGACGGCCTACAAGCTCAACCGCTTCCACTGGCACCTCACCGAGGACCAGGGCTGGCGTATGGAGGTGAAGGCCTATCCCAGACTTACTGAGATCGGCGCTTGGCGCAACGGTACCGTCATCAAGAAGGACTGGGGTTCCAACGACGGCATCCGCTACGGCGGTTTCTACACCCAGGAAGAGATGAAGGAGATTGTAGCCTACGCCGCTGAACGGGGCATTACCGTGATCCCCGAGATCGATCTCCCCGGCCACATGGTGGCTGCCCTGGCCGCCTATCCGGAGCTGGGCTGCACCGGCGGTCCCTACGAGGTCTGGACCCGCTGGGGTGTGGCTCCCGATATCCTCTGCGCCGGCAATGAAGAAGTCTACAAGTTCCTGGAGACCGTTCTCACCGAGGCCATGGAAATCTTCCCTTCCGAGTACATCCACATTGGCGGAGACGAGGCCTTCAACGAGGAAATGGGAATTCCGTGGGACCACTGTCCCAAGTGCGCTGCCAAGATGCGCGAGTTGGGCATCAAGAAGGGCCCTATGGCCAAGCACTATCTGCAGAACTATGTAACCGCCCGCATCCAGGCTTTCCTGAATCAGCACGGCCGCAAGATCATTGGCTGGGATGAGGTTCTGGAAGGCAACCTGGCTCCCGGCGCCACGGTGATGAGCTGGCGGGGTGTAAAGGGCGGTATCGAGGCTGCCAACAAGGGCTTCGACGCCATTATGACTCCCAACAGCTACCTGTACTTTGACTACTATCAGAGCCACGAGCGTGACAAGGAACCCTTCGGCATCGGCGGCTATCTCCCGGTGGAGAAAGTCTATTCCTATGAGCCGTTCGAGGGCCTTGCCCCCGCTGCCCAGAAGCACATCCTGGGTGTGCAGGCCAACCTCTGGACGGAATACATCGCCACTCCCGAGCACCTGGAGTATATGCTTCTGCCCCGTATGTGCGCCTTGTCAGAGATCCAGTGGTGCGCCGCCGACAAGAAGGACTACGCCCGCTTCGACGCCTCCATCGACCACAGCTACGAGATGTTTGACGCGATGGGCTTGACCTACTGTATGGACAACCGCGGCCTCATCGGCCTGGACCGTGAGCCTGCCCGCACCCCTGAGGAGCTGGAGCAGTATCTGAAAGAGAATCCCCGCAGCTGGTAATCAGTAAAGCAGCAAACCCAGTGCGGCGCCGGCCAGAATGAGATAGATGGGGTTTATTTTTCCCCAGTAGCCGGCTACAAAGGCGCCGCCCAGCAGCACCCAGCTTTTCCAATCGGGGAAGTTATCGGAAACCACTTGGACGTTTGGCACACCGCCCGTCCAGGTGGTTTTTATGATAAGGATAATGGCCGCGGCGCCAATGAGGCCCACCACGCTGGGTTTGAGCCAGTCCATGGTGCCGGCATACAGGCGGCTGCTCTTGAACTTGAGGTAAAACTTGACAATGAGCAGCATGATGATGAACGAGGGCAGGATCAGGGCCAGGGTAGCGGCGAGGGACCCGCAAACGCCCAAAAGGTGGCTTCCGGTGTCGTTGAAAAGCACTTCGTACCCCACATAGGTGGCGCTGTTGATGCCTATGGGCCCCGGCGTCATCTGGGAAATGGCCACAATGTCCGTAAAGGCCGATTCGCTGATCCAGGGATGCTCCACCACCACCTGGTTCTGGATGAGGGACAGCATGGCATAGCCGCCGCCGATGGTGAAAGCGCCGATCACGAAGAAGGTCCAGGCCAACTGCAATATGAGGGAGAGGATGTCCATATCCGTCATTCCCGGCTTGACCGGGAATCTTTGTTCATTCTGAAATAAGTAAAGCTGAATCCCAGCACCAGAACGCACAATATAATATAAATGGGCGACACGTTGAGGAAGGCTACCAGCAGCAGGGAGCCGATGGCCAGCAGCCAGTGCCAGACGTTCTTGCAGGATTTCCGGGCCATATTGACCATAGGAATGGCAATGAGGGAAATGACTACGGGCCGAATTCCCTTGAAGGCACGTTCCACCCAGGGGTTGTCCTTGAAGGCGGTGAAAAATACGGCGATGGCCAGAATGGCCAGGAAAGAGGGGAGGATGCTGCCCAGGGTGGCGGCGAGGCTGCCTTTGAAGCCGCGGAGCCGGTGCCCGGCAAAGATGGAGATGTTGACGGCCATCACACCCGGGGCGCTCTGGGAGAGGGCTACGATGTCCGGAAGTTCGTCGTCCGAGATCCATCCGCGCTTGGACATCTCCGCCTGGATGAGCGGAATCATGGCGTATCCGCCGCCGATGGTGAACGCCCCAATCTTGGCGAACACCCCGAAAATTTGCCACAGCGATACTCTCTTTTCCATAGGTTGCAAAGTTAACTCATTTTTTGTGAATTTTCTTTCAAAAAAATTTGCCAGTTCAAAAATAGTTACTACCTTTGCAGTCCCGTTTGACAAGAACGGGATTTTTTACGGCTCATTGACAATATTGAAAGACTAAAAGTACAAGCAAGTACCGAGAGAAAGTGTAACACTTTTTATCTTTAAACGAGCGTCAGTTTCTTTTACAGAAACAGCGTCAGGACAAGCTAAGCATTATAAAAAATATACAATGAAGAGTTTGATCCTGGCTCAGGATGAACGCTAGCGGCAGGCTTAACACATGCAAGTCGAGGGGCAGCGTGGAGTAGCAATACTCTGACGGCGACCGG
>JAEEGK010028070.1_pt1 | contig 11319 bp, 10 predicted proteins | sample 8958771 | NCBI WGS metagenome assembly JAEEGK01 (sample SAMN16246547, study PRJNA631951) | gut metagenome | biome: gut microbiome; feature: rumen; material: SC-attached | host: Bos | place: Iran: Karaj | collected 2018-10 | reverse complement strand
CTCTACGTGGAGATGAAGGACCATGGCATCAATGAATTGGAGACGCTGCGCAACGCGCTGGTCCAGGTCTTCATCAGGGACGAGCTTATCTCCGACACGAACCTCCCGAGCCAGTGCGTGCTCGTGGAGAGCATGCCGCTGAACTCCAACGGAAAGGTCGACAGCAAGAAGCTCAAATCCGGAACGGTGTCGGGAGACCGTTACTCGATCAAGCCCGTCTACGTCGACGACAAGCTTCTGGACATCGTCCTGATCCCGGCGGCCGAGGGAGAGTTCGCCACGGTCGGAGCGGGTGTGCCCCAGGAGCTCGAGGAGGATTCGTACACTATCCTCGCAGAGTTCTTCGCGGCGATCCCGGAGATGAAGGACAAGGGACTGACGAGGGCGCTCAGCATCCCCGGATTCAGGGAGCTGGTCATCAAGCTGACCGACTTCGACATCAAGAACATCCCCCAGAGCCTCCTGTACACGGCGCCGAGGCTGTTCACGGTCATCTACAAGAACGAGCTGAAGCCGCTGATCAGGGACATGGGCCAGCTGGAGGACATCGTGCCCATGGGCGACAGGAAGACGCTTCCCTTCATGCCTCCGATGATGCCCCCGATGATGATGCCGCCCATGCCCTTCATGCCCGTCCCCAGGATGGATGACAGGATGGACGACATCAACGCCAACGCCAAGAAGATGTGGGACCAGATAATCGACATGCAGAAGTCGTCCATCGAATCCTCCAGAGAGCAGTGGGACGAGTTCACAGACAAGCTCATGGAGATGGAGAGCTCCTTCGCGGACTCCCTGCCCGACGAGCTCCCCACCCTGCCCGGATTCGCCCCCTGGCCCATGTCGCCCAAGGCGATGATGAAGCACTGGCAGGAGTTCGAGGAGAGGTCCAAGGAGCACCTCATGGACCAGGCGGATTCCGTCGCCACCTTCTACATCGAGAGCCAGGAGAGGTCCCGCGATATGGCAGCCTCGGTATCCGACCAGGTCTCGGAGATCAGGAAGGAGCGCTCCAAGAAGGAAGGTTCGGAGCCGAAGTCCAAAGCGAAGTCCTCTTCCGCCAAGAAGAAGGACACCAAGGCCAAGACCTCCAAGAAGACGCAGTGATCCGATTCCGGAACGGATGAGGGGATGTGCAATCCCTATCGGACAATAGCCGAGGCTCCGCCTCGGCGACCTTAACCATCCGCTACGGGTCCCCGAAGGGGCCTGGGCGGACCGACTTCCATCGATCCTCACAGGCTTGAGGGATAAGAGGGCACTGTACGAGGACATACTGTCTAAGCTGACCGACGATTCGATTTATTATGTCCTGATAGACGAGGTCCAGCTCGTGGAGGATTTCTATGAGGTGCTGAACAGCCTGATCCATCGCAAGAATGTGGACACCTATGTCACAGGCAGCAATTCAAGGTTCCTGTCCAAGGACATCATGACCGAATTCAAAGACAGGAGCACCGAGATCAGGGTGCGTCCGCTGTTTTTTAGAGAGTTCGTCGCTGCCAAAGGCATCGATCCCGCGACTGTCTGGATGAGTATATGGAGTTGGCGGCATGCCGGAGCTGTTCCAATATGTCACCGATGAGCAGAGGTCTGACTATCTCGAGAACCTTGTCGAACTGGTGTATCTCACGGATATCGTTGAGAGGCATGGGATCAGGAACGCCAGGGAGCTGGAGGATCTGACGGATTTCATGCTCTCATCCATCGGTTCGGCCAGCAGTGTCAAGCGAATCTCAGATGCGATGTTCGCTTGCAACCATCCGATAACCGATAAGACGGTTAAGAAGTACATCGGGTATCTGTGCGATGCATACCTGTTCGATGAGGCCAGAAGATACGATATCAAAGGAAGGAAGCACATCGATTCCGAGAAGAAGTACTACGTGGCCGACATCGGTCTGAAGAATGCCAGGGAGCATTTCAGGCAGGACGATGGGCCGCACATCATGGAGAACCTCATCTATTGCGAGCTCTGCTGCCGTGGATATGATGTGGATGTGGGTTCGCTGTACACGACTGAAACCGATCAAGGCAGACGCAGGAGGGTCGGATGCGAGGTGGATTTCGTCGCGAACCGCGGTAATGAGAGGATATACATCCAATCGGTCTACAGTATGGATAAGGAGGATGTGCGGCTCAGGGAGAAGCGCCCGTACCTCTGCATCAAGGATTCATTCCGGAAGGTGATCATCACCTTGGATGGGAAAGGGCGCAGATATGACGAGGATGGCATCGAGAGGATAGGTCTGATCGATTTCCTCATGGATTCCGATTGCATATGAATTACGGAAAATGTCTGCATGTACGTAAATTCCAAAGTGAGGCGGGTCGCACGGACGTCTTCGATGCAACAACAGGTTCCGGGAGTCGCATGATCCGTGATCGATCAAGGCCTCTGCAGATCTTCAAGAAGGAGGAAGTCCTTCAGGCCGATGCAATGGATCCCATCGATGTCGGAATCCAGCTGGCCTTTGTTCAGTACAACCACATATTTCGGATAGTTGTCATCTATGCCTTTCAGATTTCCGAATTCCCTGTTCACGACATCCTCGCTTTCAAGTGCCGTGGTCGCTTGGATGTACACAGGCTTTCCCTCCTTCATGGCTATGAAATCCACTTCCATCCCGTTATTGTTCCCTACCCATATCCTATAGCCGCGGCTTTTGAGATCCAGATAGATGATGTTCTCGATGTAGCCGGGGATGTCCGAGGCTCTGAATCCGAGCAATGCGTTCCTTATGCCTACGTCTGCGAGATAGTATTTGTATTTCGAAGTGAGAATGTCCTTCCCCTTCACGTCGTAAGTTTCGACCCTATCCACCAGACATGCAGCCTCTAGGTATCCTGCATACTCGTAGACCAGATCCTTGTTCACTCCTTTGCCGGAAGAGGACAGTGTCCTTGCCATGCTGTTCAAAGAGCTGACGTTGCCGATGTTGTCGCACATGAACATCAGAATGCTCTCCAGTACATCGGCGCGTTTCACCTTGTATCTCCTCACGACGTTCATCATCAGTATCGATTGGACGATATCCCGTATCTCGGACAGGGCGTCGGATTCCTGATAATCTGCCACCCACACGGACGGGAATCCCCCCACTCTGAACAGCTTTTCAAGGATGCCGTCATCCGACAGTCCCGAGCCGTACTTCTCATCGAACAGGATGCATTCCCTAAGGCTCAGTGTGCATACCTGGATCGTATTGATCCTCCCTCCGAGATAGGTGGCGAACTCCCCCGAGAGCAGTTTCGAGTTGGATCCTGTGAGATATATGTCGCAGCATCTCTCCGCTATGAGGGATCTGATCAGCTCCTCCCATTCGTTGACATCCTGGACCTCATCTATGATGAGCACGTTCGTCCTTCCGGGGTCGAGGGACTCCTTTATCGATCTGTAAAGAATATCCGGATCGCGGTATTTGCGGTTGGACCAGAATTCCATGTCGTATAGCAGGATGTTGCAATCCGTATTGAGTAAGAGCAATCCCTTGATTAAGGTGGATTTGCCGCTGCGTCTGACCCCCGTTACGACCTTTGCGTTACTGTTGCCTACGAATGGCGCTATCCTGCCGATGTATGCCTCACGGGAACGTAATCCATGATTCGCAATCCCTTTCTTGGTTTTTAACATGATTATGTTTCCGAGTTTTACGGAAACATCAAGGAAATATCTAAAGTCTTTCCGTAATTCTCGGAAACTATGTCTAATATGTTATGATCATACGTTCGTGTGGAGCAACCTTGCCGAGGCTCTGAAAGGTACTATATCTCACAGCACATGACGACAACGCATCCTCTTGGTCTGTTCTCGTACAATGCTATGCAGGTATCGCAGATCAGACGGGAGATACCGTCCGCATCATACTGTATGTGAAGTTGTCGAAGTAACCTTTGAGATGGATGCCTCCGAGGATGTCCTGTGACCAGAGCAGCCATCACGGGTCCGATTCCTCATCGTCGTTCTCGACATGCCTTATTATATCTCCCGGCTGGCGGCCAAGAGCTTCGCAGATGGCATCGTCCCGTTTCGCCTGGATCCATGCCGTCAATGGGTTTGCGGTCATATGGAATCCTTATCCAGCAGGAAGTCCAGCAGGTTGATGTGAAGGATCCCGTCGTCGTCGTACCATCTGCCGAAGGTATCCATGCGGATGATCACCTTCGGGAATGAACCTCTTATGCGGTCCAGGGGCGTTTTTTCCTGGGCCATCTTCTCTTCATCGGGTATCGAGAATGCGGATTGGATGTAGACATACATGTTTCCTTTGTTCACGACGAAATCCACTTCCTTGCGCTTGCGCACTATCTTCCCGGACGCATCCTTCTCATCCGCTGTGACCATGCCGACGTCCACATTGAACCCGCGGTTGACGAGTTCGTTGTACAGTATATTCTCCATGATATGCGTCGCCTCTATCTGTCTGAACCCCAGGCGGGCATTCCGCAGACCGATGTCCTCGCAGTAGTACTTCACAGGGTACTTCAGATAGTTCCTCCCCTTCACATCATATCTTTTAGTTTCCGAGAACAGGAATGAGTCGATCAGGTGCCCGATATACGTCTTGACCGTGTTGTCGCTGACTTTCTCCGATATCGCATTGGCGATGTTGGTCGGATTGGTCAACGAGCCTATGCTGGAGCACAGCACATCGATGGTCCCTTCCATGACATCTATCCTATCGATACGGTGCCTTTCTCTGATGTCCTTGATATATGTCTCTGTGAAGAGGTCCCTCAGGTATTTCTCCTTGGATTCATCCGATGCGATGGAAAGGATGTGCGGCATGCCTCCGTATCTCTGATACGTTTGGAAAGCCATCATCCGGTCCCCGCCCACTGCGGAATAGTATTCGGAGAATGACAGCGGATGGACGCGTATCTCGTCCCCACGTCCGCGGAATTCCGTCAGGATGTCCGTGCTGAGCATTCTCGAGTTACTGCCTGTCACATATATGTCCAGACGGCCCAGTTTGGTGAGCCCGTTCAGAGTGTCATAGAATGTGAGTTCCCCGCCTTCGCCGTCATACGGGTTCTTCACCATGGGCACCATCTGGATCTCGTCTATCAGGACGTATTTCCTCCCCTCTTCCCCACATCTGGATCTTATGTGCTCATACAGTCTGATCGGGTGGCGAAGCGAGGCGTTAACGATATCGTCCAGCTGCACCTCTATGATGTCCTCCTCTTTCGTACCGTTGGATAGAAGGTAGTCTTTGAACAGTTCGAACACTATGAACGATTTGCCGGAACGCCTCAGTCCCGTGATCACCTTCACCGATCCGTTCCACATCCTCTCAATCAGCTTGTCGATGTAAGTGTCACGTTCTATCCTCATGGTATCATTGATATGTAGATACGTTTTCGTACCTACTTCTCAATATTAGCCGTGAGGTATATAATATTTTGAGAAGTAAGTCAAAAGTATGACTTACATTTCAATATGGAGGATCGGTTCCAATGGGATACAGGTCCCAACCGGTGCTTCAATGAGAGCTGAACACGGTCCGACGGCATGGAATAATATACATTATCAGACAGTATTGGATGTATAGACCAAATGGGGCATAGAAGATGGAAACAAGACAGATCATAGCTGTAGTCTGCATCGTCGGAGGCATTCTGTCGTTCGTGGCGCTGTTCCTCCCATGGGGTGTGGACCCAGAGAGCAATATCTCGACAATCGGGCTGGACCTTCACAACGGGCCTCTGCCACGCACCTGGCAAGCATACATGCCTATAGTCACCGCAGTGCTGGGAGCCATAGTCGCCTTGATCGGCGTTGCGATGGCAAGAACCGATGGCAGGAAGAGGTTGACCCTGTCCCTTGTGGTCGTCGTTCTCGGTATCGCGATAATCGTGCTGGGATACTTGGTGAAGGACATAGTGCTCGGCGACATGGTGGCATACTACGTTGACGGCCCCGTTACAAAGATCCCCTACAATTTCGGTTTCGAGCATGGCTTCGGCCAGTACCTATCGATGTTCGGAGGCATCCTGGCAATCGCCGGAGGCGTAGTCTCTGTCTTCAAGGGAAGGATCTGAAATCAGAAACATGTCCGATGTGCCGTTTCATCATTTCCAGACCATCAGCCCCGTTGAAACTATCTCTTTTCTGACATGACGAGTTTACAATGATTCCCCTTTGTTGCTCAAAACTTACTATGTATATTTTTGTGCATCGTTCTAATATTTAGTTTTTATTATAATTTTTACAGAGTGAAAGCCTACTGAAAATGATAGGAAAACGGCGTAGCCAGATGCCTAAAGAAGTGTCAAAAACAGGGAGAGTGCCACGTTTACGAGGCCTGATATCTCTCCCTCGGAGGTCATGTTTCCATGACAAGACGTAGCAGCACGAACAAGGATAACAAGATAGATGGTAGGACGAGCCTCATCGAAAACATCTGATGAATCCCATATCCAAATCAAGCGGTCAGACTCTCATGCAGTTGTGTGCGAGTTCTTTGGCCAGACCAGGGAACTGATATTGTTATATCTTGATGAAATCCGGCCTCTTTTACAATAGGCGCCTTCACAATCAGACTCGATATGTCTATATAAGCAGAATTTATTGGATATATCCATAGAAATCTGGATTGATAATATGGAGATAAGAAGGGACGGCTACCTCGATCGTTTGGATAGGCTGAGATTCGCAGGCGGTGTGAAGATCATAACGGGGCTCAGACGTTCAGGAAAATCGTATCTTCTGTTCAACCTGTTCTATGACCATCTCATCAGCCTGGGCGTGCCTGAGGACCACATCGTCCGCATCGCATTGGATTCCATTGAGAACAGTCAACTCCGCGATGCCGATATGCTTTATCAGGAGGTGATCTCCAGAATCAGCGACGACGATCCATATTACATAATGATGGATGAGATACAGCTGGCTGAGGGCTTCGTCGATGTGGTCAACAGCCTGAAGCGCAGAAAGAATGTGGATCTGTACATCACCGGTAGCAATTCCAGATTCCTTTCATCGGACATAGTCACCGAATTCAGGGGCCGCGGGATCCAAATAAACGTCCGCCCCCTCTCATTCTCCGAATACCTCCCTGCATCCGGAATGGATGAGCATTCCGCCTGGCATTCCTATCTGACATACGGGGGCCTTCCCGAGACGCTGTCCATCGACGAAGACGAGAGGATGAACTACCTGTCCGAGCTGATAGACGTGGTCTATCTGAAGGATATCATCGATAGGAGAAGGATTAGGCGCCCGGATGTCCTGGATTCTGTGTTCAACATACTGTCGTCGGCCGTGGGCTCCCTCACCAATCCCCACCGCATAGACAACATCCTGATCAGCAGCGGTTTCGATGTGGACGGAGGGACAGTGTCGGATCATATATCATGCCTGGAGGATTCGTTCCTATTCGAGGAATCCAAGCGCTTCGACGTCAAAGGGAACGCATACATAGACACGCCTTCCAAATACTACGCGGTGGACCTTGGCATAAGGAACGCCAAGCTGGGCTTCAGACAGAACGATTACACCCATCTGATGGAGAATGCCATTTACAACGAGCTGAGGTGCAGGAACTACTCCGTGGATGTAGGGGTCATCGGCATCAGGGAATATGTCGAAGGTAAAAGGCAGTATAGGCAGCTGGAGATCGATTTCGTGGCCAACAGAGGCGATCGGAGATACTACATCCAATCGGCGTACAGGATTGACGATCCAGAGAAGAAAGAGCAGGAGATCAGGCCATTCCTGAAGGTCAACGACGGCTTCAGGAAGATCATGCTGGTGGGGGACGATGTGCCGCCTCATACGAACGAGAAGGGCATTAGGATAATGAACGTCATAGACTTCATGAAGGATCCGGATTCTTTGGATAGCTATTAACCAGAATCCATTGGATATATCCAATAAATTATGCTTATGAACTCACTTTGCGATGGCCCTGTTATCAATTCGATGCGGAGTCGCCTTACTCGATACGGGGCAGGCGTGATGCTCCTCCGTATCGAGATTGGCGAATAGGTTGTAGTAGATGAGGGCCGCCCATTGGACCAAACCCTTCAGCAGGCGGTCGGGATCGATCACCCGGAGAGTAGTTTATCCTGTAACCCTGGGCGTTCCACCGTTTCGAATGTGGATGAGGCAAATCCTCCTGAGAGCGGAATCTTCTCGGACTAGATCGTAAGAGCTCCCGCGGAAGTTTAAGTTATCACCTGATTTTGACACATCGAGCAAAGTGAAGTGCAATTCTTGAACATGCTGGGCAATGGAAAAGTACAGGTGTTCCTGTACGCTCTTTCATGTCTTGCAAACACAAAGCCACAGGAACGTGGCGTATCAAGCCTAACGGCAATAAATCAGTTGCCGTCGGGAACGTGCTGCTGTCGGAGGCTTTCTTCAGGAAATACGGTCTCGACAGGGAGATATCGAGGCTGAAGGCCAAGGGCGTGGATCTGGCGAAGCTCGCCGAACTTATGGTCGCCTATAAACTGGGCGACAACTTCAGCATATTCAAAGCCCACGAGTTCATCATGGAGCCGGTCATCAGGGAGCGTTTCGGTCTGGATGAGTTCAGCGCAAAGACATTGTATCGTGCGGTGGAGAGGCTGTGGCAGAACAGGGAAAGGATCGTAACGGCCTTCAGGCAGAGGGTGTTGAAGGAATATGGTCCGCAGATCTCCGACGTGATATTCGATTGGATATCTCTGGTGTATTTCGGATACAAGCCGGAGCTGGCGATGAAGGGGCATTCCAAGGATGGGCATCCTGAGGAATGCCAGATGACCGTTGGGGTCGCACAGGCGGCGAAGCCGCTGTGCATCCCCATCGGCCTCACGGTGATGCCGGGGAACACGCATGATTCGAAGCATATGGTGCGTTCATATGATCAGGTGAAGGGCGATCTGGGGAAGGACACCACCATGATATTCGATGCAGGCGCAAACTGCAATGATGTGCTCGATCGGATAGTCCTTGATGGGAACAACTTCCTGACCAGGAAGAAACTGAACAAGTCTGACGATAAGCTGTTCGGATCATTCTCTAAGGATAAGTGGGAATGCGTGGATGCAGAGAAAGGGGAGTACTGTCTGAAGAAGAGGTTCCCGTCCCGTGTGAACTACTACTTCTTCAGCGAGGAGCTGTACAATCTGAACATGGCCGCCAGGAAGAAGAAGGCGGACAAGCTGTGCCGCGAAGCGGTCAGCCTGCAGAACGACATCGATAGGGGAAGAAGCTGAAGAGGAGGTATCAGATCGGGAACGACCTGATAGAAGCCAGGATCTATCTTCAGACGAAGCTCACGCATATGACGGAGCAGGAGGCTCGCGACTACATTCTCGAGAGGACCATCGACGGACGCAAGGGGTTCTTCTGTCTCACGTCCAATTTAGACCTCAATCCGTATGCGATCAGGAAGATGTACAGGGACAAGGACTGTGTGGAGAAGCTATTCTCATCAATGAAATCCGACATCGGCATCAGGCCTATCCGGGCCTGGACCGATGACGGCGTCTATGGGGTGCTGCTGATAGGTTTTCTCGCTCAGGCGCTGATTGCGATGACACGTCTGCTGGCGAAGCCAGCTGACGGGAAGGCGACGAAATTCATATCGGACGCGATGCAAAAATTGACACTTACGGTCAGAAGGAAAGGAATGGAAGGTACGGAGTTCATTCTCTCGAATTTCAACTCGCTGAATCAGTCGATTCTCAGGGCTTTCGGTATCATTCCGGAGGTTTTCCGATGTGAAAACAAACGCAAGAAGGGTGTAATCAGCAGCTTGAGACTCCGCGCAGCGGGTCATGGACTACTGTCAAATTCTATCGATTCCTATTTTTGTCAGCTGACGCTATCACACAGGTGTGTCAAAGTCATGATACCAGATTACCGAGGTAGCTGTTGAAGTATGCATACCGGATGACATGGAACTTTACCAGATCTTCGAAGAGCATAAGGATGAAATCAATAGTCAACTAGGAATCAACTCCAGTTGGGAGCCCCTTGAAAAAAGGAAAGCATCGAGGATAAGATTTACGAGAGATGTTCGTCCAAAGGAAAGTACTCAAAATCTATGCAAATGGTTAGTCGATGAGATGATTAAATCCAAAGAGGTTTTTACTAAATACTCCAGATAAACTAAATCATTTCGACCCGAGAATGGTTTCTTATCTTCCTCGCTGGCATTATGCCCATTTATCCTCAGCATATCGCTCACTGCAATCCGTCATTTCTCCATATCCATTAAGGGAGTTCCCCTAAAGCATATCCTCTCCTTTCAGGCATAATGCGTTTTGTCTCTTCCTCAATTCGGAACATAATCACATACTATGGGGCCTTTTGTCCTATCAATGACCTCCCCTTAACTACGCAATCCTCTCCCACAACTTCCAATCCTCTATTTACAACTACAAAAATACATTCTCACATTCTTGCAATTTATAAAGATTCACATTAATGTATATCCGATCGATATGTCAACTTCGAAGGACGTCTGTGTAGATGCGTTGATGCATCGCCTTTCCGAATCCAGTGACCATCGTATATTCAACTCCGAAGCTGATTTCCAATTCTCTCTGGCATGGGCGATCAAAGAGAAATATCCGAAATTTGAGGTCAGATTGGAGGAGGTATTTAACAGCAGACCTGATCAGCACGTGGACATCGTGCTGCACTCCGGCAAATACATCATCCCGATTGAGCTGAAATATTGCACCAAACCGCTACCGAAGAACAATACGAGCGGCGTGGTACTGAAGAATCAGGGTGCCGAGGACTTGCGCAGATACGATTTCATCAAGGACATCAGCAGGATAGAGCAACTGAGGGATGACCCCGATCCAGAATATGATTTTATGTGCGGATACGCAATATTTTTGACCAATTCCAATCACTATTGGAGTGCTCGCAAAAGTTGGGAAGACTGCATCGATCAGGCTTTCCGTATTCATCAAGACAAGGGAACGCTAGGTGGAAACGATCTTCATTGGGATAATGATGCCTCTGCTGGCACTATGAAAGGTCGTGAGACACCTCTGTCCACCGATGTTTACAAGATTGATTGGAAACACTATCTTAATGATCCTGATCCGGAATTCCAGTATTTATCAATCAGAGTTGCCTAAACGTGAATTCGGCACATCTCGATTGATTTTTTGAGATTCTGCATAGCGTCCGCTACCCGAATGCGCGACCGTGCCTCACCCCAGCAGATGATCCGGGTCGATCAGCAGGGATTCCAGTATCCTCATGAACAGGTCGATGTGCTCCTCGCTGCCGTCGAGATACTCGCCATCGTCATCCTGCACGATATCCAATGCGGACATCGTACCGGGAATGCTCTGCATGGG
>JAEEGK010028067.1_pt1 | contig 11320 bp, 15 predicted proteins | sample 8958771 | NCBI WGS metagenome assembly JAEEGK01 (sample SAMN16246547, study PRJNA631951) | gut metagenome | biome: gut microbiome; feature: rumen; material: SC-attached | host: Bos | place: Iran: Karaj | collected 2018-10 | reverse complement strand
TTCACAACGAATGAAAAAAACTTCTCTTCCGTCTCCATCTGTAACACAGGTGCATTATCATTTTGGAAATGATAGTATGTCCTTTGCCAGAGATCCGTATGCGGTTCTGTTGTGATTTCTATTCTGTTCTCGTTAAGAACAAACACTCTCGGAGTTCTTGTCCATTTCATCTTTTCAATCATCGCGTACTCCTCCTTCTTCTTAGTATGTTATGCTGGAAGTTAATCTGTTTAGAAAAACCAAAAGTTAACGTTGCTATACTATGTTAAAATCTAATTTCTTATAAATTTCTCATCTGACGATGGCATATCATCAGAAATGAATCTTTCTACCTTCATATGCAGATTATACTTCTCACGTAGTTCCATGATAGTCTGCATCATCGGTGAGGCATGGTGTTTATCTATTGCTTCTTGGTCTTCCCATGCATCAATCAAAAGAACTGTCTCTGAATCTTTCATCGGAAAGAAATACTCATATCTGACATTTCCTTCTTCCGCACGAATTTTATTCGCAGTCCCGCTGCTTTCCATCTCTTCCACGAATCTGCGAGCACTTCCGTTTTCACCTGTATAATAAAGATTAACTGTAATCATATAAAACTCCATCTAGTGCTGAAAATCAAAATTTTCTAAATCTAAATTATTTAAGCAATCCACCATGGAATACACATTCATAAACTTTTATATTGCCCTGATAGATTTCCTCATATCCTTGAAACCACGTAAAATCGCCGGTCACTTTACATCTGTATGTATATTCTCCTGATTGATATAACTCAGGCCCTCTGTATGGCATCTTCTCATCCGCAGCTCTCAAAGCTTCTTTCAAGAAGTTACCGCTAAAACCATCTGACAATACTCGTCCCATATAGTTCATTGCATAGACAGCCTGTCCGGCCTTCCATACAGCTTCTTCTCCGGCAAATTCTTCTCCGCCTACATAAGTATCGTGATAAATGTACTTACCATTCTCATATCTGAAGTCATGAGAAGAAGGTCTGGTTGAATCAACCTCATTCATAAATGCAGCATAAGTGTTAACATTTGCTTCCAATCTGAAAGCTATCAGTTCATCAAGATCAGTACATGATTCATTCTTTATATTCATAGTACAATCCTGATCTTTAACCAAATAATCAACACTTACACTCATAAGGTCACTAATCTGAATAAGATTTGAAATATCCGGATATATCTGCCCGGATTCCCATTTTGCAACAGCTTGTCTTGAAACACCCAGCTTATCTGCAAGTGTCTCTTGTGTATATCCTTTATTCTTTCTAAGTATCTGTAATTTTTCTGAAAAGATCATTTCTCATCACCTCCGCTATCAGTGTACAAAACAGCGGAAATTGTCTCAATAAATCATTAGTTGCTTTTTTGCTACTTATGTTATACAAATAAGTCATTTAGAAATACTGTAATATTTTTTTTACTCGTACCAAGTAACTTTTAGTCCTTGTATAACATCGCAAGCATAGTTATCACCTTTAAAAGTTGTATAGATAGATCCAGCATTATTATATGTACTCTCGCAACTATCCGTATAACCTTCTGTATCGTGTCTGCCTTCTAAGAAGTATGTTCGAATAGTTGCATTAAAACGCATACTGGCAGGGTTAAATGATACTTCTATCACATCTCCATTGAGACTAACAGACTTTATATCGCCTTCAAAACTGCTCAGGTTTTCTTCCAATGCTTCTTTTCCATGTTCAGCATCTTCTGGAGAATTATATTGTCCATAATATATTGCGCTTACTGCTTTACCTGTTTGCGTATCAAAAACAAATTCAAGTCTGTCAGGTGTACCTGGTGCATATAATCCGCTTATCATATCTCCATTAGGATCCATGTAATTCATATTGAATGCATCTTCAAGACCATATACCGATGATGCGACAGATTGCCAATCTTCGATTCCGGTTACAACTATTTTACTGTATACTTTTCCTTCTACTGTAGTAATGTCTGAAGCGTTTTCTTCATTGTTTTCGTTTTCTTCATTTTGGTCTTCCTCAATACTGAAATTATTATTTTCTGAGTCAGCAGGATTTTCTATTTTTGTTTCATCTGTTTCTGTTTGCTTTTCGGGCAACAAAGCATTACTTTCACAAGCACATAATCCCATCACGCTTAAAGCAATAATTGTTGCAACTAATGTACGTTTTCTCATATTATCCTCCCTAGTAACTATTCACTGTTATTTAAAAAACTGAAATATTCTTAGTCAATTAACTTCAAGAGTTTATCGACAAAGGATCACCTCTGTCTTGTCATATTATACTCCCGGGATTTAAAAACCGTCATATATATGTTGCCGGCAATTCAGCGATCGTCACCTCATAGCAAAATCTGTCGTGATTTCTAATATATTGCTACTATTGTTCAATATACTTACAAGTCTTTCATCAAGATCGGGATCATTATCATGATAATCAACCTCTCCAAGCCGGGCTCTGACAGGAAAGGCAAGATGCTCTTCTTCAATGCTAAACTCCGCATGAACGTTTTCCTTGTTCCCACGGGCATCAAGTCTTATCCATTTTTTCTGCTCTTCCAGATACACGGTGTTTAATGCATGAATAATATATCCTTCGCTGTCATCTTCGTCTGCTCTCGTTAACAGTTGATAACTGATCCCGGAGGGTATTCCGTTCGCTCTTAGCAAGGCGGCCAAAAGACATGATTTGGTCCAACAGATACCTGTCCTGTTCTCCAGCACATCACTTGCTTTACGGGAGACAACGGTTGATCTGATATCCCATGAATGCGGGATCTCATCCCTGACAAATTCATAGGCTTTAACTATATAATCTATCGCTGTTACCGTATCCGCCTTAAGTTCGGATACCTTTTCCTGTATTACGGGATCGCCATAGTTTATTGTTTTTGTTTCCGAAAGATAATCTTTATTCATTTCTCTGTTCCTTATAAGCACGTGAAATCCATAGTCTGTTTTCCTGGAAGTTAATCTGTTTAGAAAAACCAAAATTTTATAAGTTATATTGCTATGTCCTGATATCCAATCTTAATAACTTCCTCGTTATTTAATTGTACACCAACTCCATTTTCTTCGTCCCAGGTACAATCAAAACATAATCCTATGCTTCTTCCACCATAAATATCTGCAAAAGGGACCTTTATACCGGTAAAATCAATATGCCCAAGCAACTGACTAACATCCTCTATTTCTGGGTATTCTTCACAAGGCTCATCATCATATCCTAGTTCTTTACGCTTTTTAAGATAATATTCTAGGATCTTTTCGGCTATCTTATCTTGTATAAAAGGCCACTTAGCTATAAATTCTTTATAAGCCTCATATTGCCCGTTTTCAAATTCTCCATCATCATCTCCAGCAATCATTAAAGCGATTTGGCTTTCTTTACCGCAGAATGATAATGAACAATATTTGCTCCAAGAAAGGTTATATTCTATTTCACCAAATACAGAATCATTCATATTTTTCCTCTATTTAGAAATACTGTAATTTTTTATACTGTTATTTCTCGTTATTTATTTTATCTAATGTATCTTCCAGTATTGCTTTCCTTAATTCAGTTAGCCAACTTGAAAATTCAACAGTATTAAATGCATAAGTCTTGTTTAATTCGTATTCATTTTCAGACCATGTGTCTATCGGCGATTCGTTGTGCTGAATAAGTGCTTCCAACTTATCAAGAGCTTTAAAAATATTAGCCTCAACAGTTTTTTGTGCTTCCATTTCAGAATAAAGATCCAGCATTTCTTTTGATACTTCATCCGGAAGTGATTTTACCCAATTATTCAATAATGAGTTTTCTACGTCCCTATCACTATCTGTTTTGATAAATGTCGGAATATCCCCTGTAAAGCACTCGCCCAGATCGTGAATCAAACACATGCAGATTACTTTATCAATGTCAGCTTCAGGAAACTCATTTCTCAAAAGAAAAGCCATTAATGATATTCGCCAGCTGTGTTCAGCAACACTTTCTGTTCTTCCTTTTGATGTTGTACAATGCCTGGGCGTATCTTTTAGTCTCTCTGCAACATGCAATATATTCAAGTATTCTCGAACATCCATAATTCATTCCTTGCTTTATCTATTTCTTTATTCGAAGAAAAAAGTGTTCATCATCCTCTCCGGATACATAAGCACCGTTTTTTAACATTACTTTCTGTGAAGCAATATTATCTTTATTAACTCGTAAATATATCTCTTCTTCAGGTATTATTTTCTTTGCTTCATCGATTGTAAGTTTCAATCCTATAGTTCCATAGCCTTTGCCACGACAACCTTTACGAACACTATACCCTATATGCCCCGATCCTTTTCGAAGAGCATCCGTAAGGTAATGCCTTATCCTAAACTCTCCAACAATTTGATCATCATCCCACAAATAATAGTATGTTTCGGGTACAAACCAATCCGGCATATTTACCGGATTTTCATACGATATCAATTCAGGTAGTGCCTTTCCCTGATAATCTTCAAATGTTATACCGTGATATTGATTGGTTAATCCATTTTCATCTTCGGGCAATTCTGTAGTATATTGCCATTGTTTAAAAGCATCTGCTTTATTTATCTTTCTTAATTCCATTTTGCTTCCTTAGAAAAACTGTAAGTTTGTTTTGTATTGTTACCAGTGTACAAACTCTCCACCTATAACGTCTTTTACATTAGTATCGGATAAAATCGAATATTTTTCGGGATGCCTAAACTTATCTCCCATAATATCTTCACTTCTGTGTGTACGAAGCATATCCAAATCAAGTTCTGCAACATATACTCCCGGTTTTCTATCAGCTTCAAATACGCACATATCTCTTAAACCAGTTTCCCGAAGCCACGGAACACCGTCAAACAATGTTGAACGGCCGTTACAATCAGGCTGTCCTTCGGGATAATTACATGTAGCAACAGCAACCATGTTCTCATACGCTCTGGTTCTTAATGCAGATAACCTGTTTATCTCCATTGGACAAGCATTAGGTGCAAGAATTAATTCAGCACCCTTAAGCATCAATATTCTTGCACTTTCAGGGAACTCTCTGTCAAAGCAAATCATAGATCCGATTTTGACAGTACCTCTACCGAAATCAAGATCTGCTACATAGAAATCTTTTCCTTCTGACAACACCTTTTCATCGTCAAAAGCACAAGTATGCAACTTCGAATAGTGAAGTATTTCGTTACCTTTTCTGTCAAAAAAGATAACAGAATTTAAAGGTTTTTCTTTACTGGACTCAAGAAACGTTATGCCAATAGCCATTTGCAATTCGATAGCTAACTTACGGAATTCATTGGCAAAATCACCGTCTTTTTCAACTGAAAGTTTGCTCAACTCCTTTTCGTCCTGCGGTAAGTAGTAACCATCACTCCACATTTCAGGAAACAAGGCTATATCTGCACCTTTTTCTTTGGCTTTCAAACAGGCTCTCTTTCCTATCTCAAGATTTTCTTTAATACTTTTGCCAGGTAACTCCTGTATAAATCCAATTTTAATAATCATATTCTACTCTCTGTTATTTAACAAAACTGAAATTTACTTAAAGTTCGAAACTGTTATTTTCACATCTTATCAGCATTTTTCCAAGCTATCTTTATCCATTAAGAAATCATATATGCTCATTGTAATTATTCCTTTATCATCTCTGGAATTCTTTACAACATCTCGAACAAGAACTATTTTTTTGAAGGAATCACCTATACTATTTAAAGATTCCTTCTCTTGTCTTTCCTTCTCCTTATCAGGAATCTGAAACGCAGACTGAATATAATATCTTCGGCTTCCCATATTTGCGACAAAGTCTATTTCCAGTTTTCTCTTCTCCTGTTTGCCGTCTTGATTACGCTTCCTTGTTTCAACAACACCTACATCAACCGCATATCCTCTTGAAAGCAATTCGTTATAAACCACATTTTCCATCAGATGAGTTTCTTCCATCTGGCGAAATCCCAGTCTGGCATTTCTTAGTCCAATATCCTCATAATAGTATTTAAGTGGTGTTCCTATATACTTTCTGCCTTTTACATCATATCTGTTAGCTTCATTGACGATAAATGCATCCTTCAGATATCCTATATACTGCACAATCGTGTTTCTTGAAATTGATGAATTTAAAACACTCTTAAAAGTTGCTTCTATCTTCGTAGGATTCGTAAGGGAACCTATTGCCGATGCAAGCACATTTAAAAGCGTTTCCAACTCTTCCGTCTTCTCTATGCTATTGTGTTCAATAATATCGCTAATATATGTTTTCTCAAAAAGATCTGTCAAATACTTAATCTTTTGCTGATCTGTACGCATTCCCCAAATAAGCGGAAGCCCTCCGTAGGTGACATATTCTGCCCATCCATGATAAATGTCCCCTTTGTAATTCTGCATAGCCTCTTGAAAGGTCAGCGGATAAACATGAACTTCGTCTCCACGGCCTCTGAACTCTGTAAGAATATCACTGGATAAGAACTTTGAATTACTTCCGGTTACATATATATCAATATTCTTTATATGTAGCAGAGAGTTAAGAACCTCTTCAAAATCTTCAAGCATTTGCACTTCATCCAAAAGAACAAAGTAATCATCTATATCCTTAATATGATCATTCACAAAACTAAGAAGATCATCGGGATTTCGATATTTTGCATTCTCTTTCTTGTCAAACTCCATCTCGATAATGTGCTTTTCATCCACGCCCTGTTTTATCAAATAATCTTTAAAAATCGAAAAAATAAGGTACGATTTTCCACATCTTCTGATCCCGGTAATAACCTTAATCATACCATTATGCATTCGATCTTTTAAATCTTCCAAATATTTATCTCGTTTTATTTCCATTTGCACCTCTGATAATTTTGGTCTCATGAGACCTTTTTTGTCATTATAACATATAATGACACTTTGACAAGATTGTATTTGAGCTAAATCCGACGTATTTTTTTGATTCAATCAAACTAACTGAGATATTTCTTATGAGATATTTTCACATTGCTTTGTTTAACCATGGCATATCCCAACGTTGTATCCATCTTTTCATGTCCAAGAAGAGTTTGTACTTGTTCAATCGGCATTCCTTTATCTATCGCGGATGTTGCTAAGGTTCTTCTAAACTTATGGGGATGAACATGATATACATCGCTGTTATTTCCAACTTTTTTCAACATTGCCTCAATTCCGCCTGTATGAATTCTATGATACGGTTTCCTTATAGTTACAAAAAGAGCTGGGTTATTATCCGTTCTCGACGACAAATACTTTTGTAAATGGAGCTTGGTTTTTGCATCAAAATATACAACTCTCTCCTTATCTCCTTTTCCTAATACAACGCATTCTCTTTCTTCAAAATCTACATCTTTAATATCAAGATTAATTAGTTCTCCGATACGAATGCCTGTTGAATTAAGCATTTCAATAATGGCTAAGTTTCTCAGCTCCTCGCAATTATCCCTAAGTTTTTCTAAATCCTCATCAGCATATGTTTCTTTTACGGATATTGTCGTTCTTATCTTATGTATTCTACGTACCGGACTCTTGAAAATGTATTCTTCATCCTCAAGCCATTTAAAAAAACTCGATAAATATCTCCTTTTGTTATCAATTGATGCTTTGCTTATAACACTTTCCTTTTGATAATAAGAAAGAAAATCACGAATATCATCCGTATTCATAACACAAACATTTTTATTGTTTCTATCTAATAATTTTTGAATGTTATAACGGTATAATAAAAGCGTCTTTTCGGATCTTCCTTCAAGACGCTTCGTTGCAAGAAACATTTCCAATAATTCTTGTGAGCTTTTTTCAAGAATGCTGTCGTCAGATTGCCTAATACTTTCTTGTAACACTTCCTTGAGTTTAACCATTTGTCGGTTATCTAAATATTTGCTCATGTTTTGTAAAATATAGCTTTCTGTTTCATGATTCATAATAATGCACCTCCCCTATAAGTACATTATAATCATCTTCAAATATTTAGAAAAACTGTAATTCTCTTAACTATAATTCTTTTATTATGCTAAACAATTCATTGCCGTTTTCGTCCAATTCTCTTTCTTCTACACTATCTGCTTCGGAACGATGAGCTATTTCACCATCTTTTAAATAAGTTTGAATTAGACGAACTCCTCCATGTTCGAAATTGCCTTCTTGGATATTAATTTCAGGATCTGAATTGTTCTTTCTTTCTTCAGCCTCTTTCTTCTTCAATTCGGAAGCAATTTCATCTATGCGTAATTCTTTACGAAAATCCATTTGCTTATCTCGATTATCTTTTTTATCGTAATTCGAGATATCGTCGTACAGAGTGATTTTGGTAACATCATTATCAAGTACTATGTTTTCATAACAAGGAAAGTTTCTTAACGCATCCTTATCTAATATCTCATAAGCGCCTTTTCCAAACCACATACGATAAAAAGCACCTAACTCATACCCGTACGATATAAATCTGTATCCGGGATAGTTTTGAAAATCGCTCGAAATTGGTTCTACCTTATAACCAATAATCCTTCCGCCATTAGGATTTTCTGTTTCTTGGCCATTCTCTAAAATGTAAATTGATTTCGAATTTTGTTTTATTTCATCCTTATAATCGCTTTCAGAAGCCATAATTGCTTCATCAAGAATAAACTTTTCGATTTTTTTAAATAGTTCCTCCGGTAGATTATATTGGAGTGCAAATATAATTCGAATGCATTTATCCAATCTTTCTTTTTTTATAAGAAAATGAAACTCATCCCCATCAAGAGTAAAGCGTATCCTTTTATTTGATTCACTCATCTCTTCTTCAAAAGCTTCGGATAATCTTTTAGGATAATATCTGTATTTTTTACCGGACTTATATTGATAAGCTTGTATTTTCTTAGGTGTAACATGCTCTACCAGAGCAGTTATTAATTCATACAATCTTTTCCTATCAATCGACTCATTTACAGATATGTTATATTCTTTTCTGTTATCATATTTATTCTCTTGCTTGTTATCTTCAATAAGTTCAGGTTGAGGACTAGAGACAATATCGCTACCGCTTGTATTTGTCGGTTTACACTCACTTTTCTTTTTAAATAAATCAAACAATCCCATTTTTATCCTCAACGTAAGTCAACTATTCAGAAAAACTGTAATTTTCTTACTTTACTTTATCTTTAACCGTTGCTTTTATAGCACCTAAACTGTGAATTCGTACAACACGGTTTGGGTCTGTTTCTGATATTTGTCTCAGCTGCTCCAAAAAAGGTCTGACATATTCCGGTCTTCTTTTTCCAACAACCCTGAAAATTTCCGGAGATTCCATACGAACCTTCTCATCTGGATCACTCAACAGTTTTTCAAAAAAACACATACTGTTCTCATATAAATCCGGAGTATTTGTAGCTATATTCTCTGAAGCCCAGATAAAACTCAACCTGACATTCGCTTCTTCATCCGATGCAAAGCGAAATAAATCATTCCAATACGGTTTTATTACATTTATATCTCCTCGTCCAATTCTACCAAGGGCATTTATTGCCCGTTCACGCAAAAGAGATTCATTACTGTCGAGAAATGAAACAATTTGCGGAACAGTGTCCTTTACCAATGAAGGATATTCAAGTCCAATCTCTGCCAGAAGCCATAGTGCCTTCGCCTGAATTTTAATTGATTCATTTGAAAGAAGTGACGATACATACGGAATGTTTTCTTTCCATCTACCTTTATCTTTTGTTAATAAACCAAGTTCTTTATAAAGTTTAGATTCATTTAATTCCATAGTTAATGTTTTATTCCTATAGTTTTCCCTGTTGATTCAGCTACAAAATATGTATCAAAGGCAACAGACATCACGTCATCCCAACATTCGTTTATATTTTTTCCCGAACACAAAACTATCGGAAGCATTGCTTCATCCCATACAATATAGTATTGTTCTTCATCATCCAATGTTATACTATCGTCATGTGAATGCATTTCTGCATCCGAAGAAGATGCAAGAGATTCAATATGTTTAATCTCATTCTTGTCTTCAACAATGCTATACGAACTTAACGCTTCCATGCATTCCTGTAACAATTCATTCTTCTTTAAGTTCTGCTTTTGTTCATTATTTTTTGCCTGTGCCTTTAATAGCTCCAGTTTTTTCTTTTGTTCTGAATCCATTTCTCTTATATCTACTCGTAATTTTTCCCTGTATAAAATACTTCTGCCATCTTTTTGAAATCAATTTGTTCAAGTGATCTGTTTTATAATATCTTCATAAGAGGTTGCTCTTATCACACGAAAATTCTTCTCAATTTCCTTCGTCCATAAATCAATTTCACCTTCAATATCAGAAATCTCCGGCAAAATAAAACCCCATATTGTACAACCTGTTTTCTTAAGTTCCGGAAGAAAGAAAGAAAAACCCCATTCGACATCTTCTTTCACATCCTCAAATCCATTTCGGGCATCTACAATAAAAACACTGTTTTTATGTTCTCTCAACATTTCTAAGGATGCTTCTACCGGCTTTCTATAGTCATCAAAATGTGCTTCCTTTTTCCAAGTGTGGAAAACAACATTGTCTTTTTCGATATATTCACTTTTAGCAAAATCACTGTCATACATTCTCTTTATCCTCTATTTAGAAATACTGTAATATTCTTAGTTTATTATAACATAACAGGCAGCGGGAATGTAACGCTGCCTGTTAATCGTCAAATTAATAATCCATATTATTCTTTAATCTAAAATCTTTCCATCTCTTGTGATTGTTGTAACCTGCCATGGAATAAACTTACCACTATTACGAAGGGCGGTCTCTGCTGCTCTTTGCAAGCCACCGCAACAAGGCACTTCCATACGTACGATTGTAACGCTTTTTATATCATTATATGATATAATCTCAGTAAGTTTTTCTGAATAATCTATATCATCAAGTTTTGGACATCCAATCAATGTAATCTTTCCCTTCATAAAATCCTCATGCATATTGGCATAAGCATATGCCGTACAATCCGCTGCAATAAGGAGTTTTGCCCCATCATAAAAAGGCGCCTGGGTCGGAAGAAGTTTAATCTGACACGGCCACTGTCCAAGTCTTGATACCGGTTTTAATGTGTTCATTGGGGTCTGGCTTTGTCCTTCCTCGTCGTTTGCATTTTTAAGTTGCATAAATCTTGATCCCGGACAACCATGTCCTGCAGCATGAGTTTCCATTTCCTTCATAATTTCTTTTTCATGATCGTTCATATTATTTATTCTCTCTTTCATTTCTTGAGCTGCTTTTACCGCTGCCTCATCATATAAAGGCGCCTCCCTTTCCTCAAATGTAATAGCACCTGTAGGACACGAGGGAAGACAGTCACCAAATCA
>JAEEGK010028066.1_pt1 | contig 11320 bp, 6 predicted proteins | sample 8958771 | NCBI WGS metagenome assembly JAEEGK01 (sample SAMN16246547, study PRJNA631951) | gut metagenome | biome: gut microbiome; feature: rumen; material: SC-attached | host: Bos | place: Iran: Karaj | collected 2018-10 | reverse complement strand
TAATAATAATAATAATAATAATAATAATAATAATAATAATAATAATAATAATAATAATAATAATAATAATAATAATAATAATAATAATAATAATAATAATAATAATAATAATAATAATAAAGAAATAGAAAATAGTCAAAATATAAATATTATTAATAATAATCTAAATAATAATGAAATAGAAAACAGTCAAAATATAAATATTATTAATAATCCAAATAATAAAGTACAATTAATCAATAATAAACAATCTAATGAAATTTTATATAATAACAACAAACAAAATATTACTTTAAAAAATAATAATAACAATATTAGAAATATGTTTAAATCAAAGGGAAATAAAAATAATAATATTATCAAAGAAAACAATTTAATTAATAATAATAATATAATTATAAAATCAAATCAACTTAATAATTATAATAATCAAAATATAATAAATGAAATAAATGAATTTAATGAAGAATATAAAAACCAAAAAAATATAGAAGAAGAAAATCAAAATAATATTATTTCAAAACAAGAAGAAAAAAATAATTCATTTGAAGATTTAAAACATTCAAATTCATTTACTTTTGAAAATCATAATTTAAATAAAATGTTTGTAAAAAATGATTTTAAAATCGAAAAAAATGAAGAAAATAAAAATGAAATTATAAATGGAAAAAAAATTCCAATTTCAATTTCTGAATGGCTTAAATCACAAGGAATGTCTATTCAACAAAAAAGTAATGAAAATAATGATTTACTTTCAATTAAAAAAAATGAAGAAATGAAAAAAATAATAAATAATGATTTAAATAATAATGTTATTTTTGAAGAAAATAATAATTTAAATATTAATAATATTTTAGATGATGCTTATAGTGATGAAGTTAATATTATAACAATAGGAAATAAAATAATAAGTTGTAATATGATAGTAACAAAAACAACAATTTTATTTATTGATCCAATAAAAATGATAATAAGACATTCTTATCATAGAAATGAATTAAAAAGAATTTCTGTGTCAGAAATAAATTCAAATTTACTTGCATTTCATTTCTCAGAAAAAGATGATTTAATAATAGAAACATTAAGACGTTTTAAAATGTTAAATTATTTTAAAAAAAAAAGTTTAGGTTTAAAACATATAAAAATAAATTGCACAGATAGTTTTAAATTAGAATTTTATAATTCATCAGTAAATTTTGGAAAAATTAGTTTAAATAGAAAAAGTAATATTAATAATAAAAAACAATATTATTATGTCATTCCAACAAATAAAATTCATTTATTACCTAATTTTGAAGAAGCTATAAAATTTGGATATATAAATAAATTAAGTTCAAATTTCGGATTTAAAAAATTTGTTTTAAGATTTTGTGTTTTAACTAATATAGGATTATTTATTTTTGAAAGTCCAAATAAAAATCCAAAGTACTTAATATCTTTAGTTAATTGTAATATTCAAAGAATTTTAACTTCAAATTTAACTTTTATATTTAATGTTGCTAGTGTGGATAAAATTTATACTTTTTCATGTGAAAGTGAAGAAGAAATGAATAGTTGGATCAATGAAATGAATGGTTTAATAAAAAAATATAAAGAAAAATTAAAATCATTAGATATAATAAAAAAAAAATAATATTTTTATATTAATATATTAATATTGATATATCAATATAATATTTTAAAATATATATAAATTAATAAATATAAATTAATATAAAAATAGAAAAATAAATATTATTTAATATTATTTAATATTTATTAAATTTTGTTTTATATTTATAATTTTTAATTTTAATAAAAAAATTATTTCTAATATAAATTTTTTATTTATATTTTATATAATATTTATAGCTCCTATTTCAAAATGGAAAATTTAATTAAAAGTATTTTTGAAATAATATGTTCGATGATGGTCAGAGTAATTGGTTTAGACAGAATAAATATTTGTCCATGTATTAAATGTAAATGTAGTTGTTCAATATTTATATATTTAAATATATTTTTAATTTTTTATTGTATTCAATTATTTTTATCTGTAAATTCAATTAGATTTATATCAACACAAACTAAAATATATAAAAATAATATTAAAAGTATCAAAAAATATTATTATAATTTAACAAATTATAATAATAAAAATAATAATAATTATAACTATAATTATGATAATGATAAAAATATTTATTATGATGACATAATTACAATAATAAATTATAAACATAATGAAAAGATTTTTTTATTAATAAATTTTTTAATTCAATTTATATTTGTAAGTTATATAATCTATTTGTTTTATTTATATAAAAGAAAAAGAAATATTTTTAATTATATTATAAATTATTTTCCTAAAAAAAGTATTTTAATTTGTATTATAAATATAATTTTTAGTTGTATTTTTAATTTTAACTTATCTAATGCAATGGAAATTTGGGAACAAATATTTTATAATAATAAAAATAAATATCTAAATGAAAAAGATTTATTTATTGTTTATAATACTTATCATTTACTCAATCAAGTAATGATTATATTTTTTTCATTTATAAATCTTTTCATTTCAATTTTTTTTTATTGTTTTGTTAAACATTTTTTAAGAGAAATGCAAATTAATAATATTATAAATAATAATATTCAAATTATTAATATTCCAACTTATTCAACTAATAATAATTATTTAATGTATAATGTTCAATATAATCAACAAAATAATAATATTATTAATAAACCAGTTTCTAATATTAATATAAATGAACCTATTAATCAAGCATGTCCAGTTCCTAATTTATATGAAAATGTTCCTATTTATAATGATAATATTTCAAATACAAGTATAATAAGTGATAATAGTCAAACAAATATAAATAATTAAATTAATTTATAAAAATTTGATTTTTTATTAAAAATTTAAATATATAGGTTAGATATATTCTATTATAAAAATTTTATTATTTTATTATATAAACAATTAAATTATGAAAATTTTTTTATTTTATGATAAATAATAATTTATTTTATCTTTTTTATATTTTTCTTAAAAATATAAGAGAAAAAAATTTATTATTTATATTTTTGATATATATTTAATAAATAAATTAAACTTAAATAATAAGATTAAGTTAATAAAAGAAATGAAATATTTATATCTTAAAAATCTTCTTTATAAATTTAAAAAATTTTCATAATCATATGTTTTAAAATTATCAATATTAATTAATTTTTTCTTTCCACAAACATCACATTCTTCTCTTTGTCCTCTAGTATTAACAATTTTTATTCTCATATCTAATCCATCAATTATTAACATTTTTTTCTTTAATAATTTATCATTAAGCCCACTAATCAATTTAATACATTCATTTGCTTGAAAAGTTCCCATAATTCCAGGTAACGTTCCAATAACCCCAACATCTTTACATTTTTTAATATTTTCTTTTAAAGGAGGTTTTGGATATAAACATCTATAACATGGTAGTTTATTATTATTTAAATCTGTACAATATAAACTCATTTGACCATCCCATCTAACAGTACCAGCACTTATGAAAGGTTTATTTAATAAAACACATATATCATTTAAAATATATTTTGTAATAGGATTATCACAACAATCAATTATAACATCATAATCTTTACATATATCAATTCCATTTTTATTTGAAATATATGTTTCATATATATTTACTTTTATATATGGGTTTAAATTATTTATATATTCTTTTGCTGATAATGCTTTGTTCATACCTATATTTTTTGTTGAGTGTATTACTTGTCGAGGTAAATTTATTTCTTCTACTTTATCATTATCAACTATTCCTATTGTACCTATACCTGCTCCTGCTAAATACATAATACATGGTGAACCTAATCCTCCTGCTCCGATGATTATTACTTTGGATGATTTTAATTTAATTTGAGTTTCTTCACTCATTTCTGAAAGAAGAATTTGACGAGAATAATAATTTTTTTCTTTTTCTGAAAGTGTTAAATTATTATTATTTTCCATTAAGCAAATAAAATTAATAATATTATTAAAATAATTAATTTTTATTAAAAATTAATATAATTAAAAAAATTTGAATATTTTATAATATAATAAAAATAATTTTTTTTTTAACTTATATATTTATATAAATATAGATTAATTAAACTTTTAAATTATATTAAAAAATAATAATATGGAAAGAATAAATAAAGAAGTTAATGAAAATAATAAAAAATTATTAAATGAAATTACAAAAATTTATACAAAATTATCAAAAAATTTAAATGATAGTTATATTACAGGTAAAAAAGAAGCATTTGAAGAAATTCTTAATTATTTACTTACTCAACAACAAAATTTAAAATATATTGATAATAATTCTTTCTATAATTTTTTAATTCAAAAAAGAACAAAAGCAAAAATTGCTTTAAAAGATAAAAATAATAATAATGATTCAGATTTGGAATATTTTAATAATATAAACATAGAAAATAAACTTAATAATAATTATGATATAAATAAAAAAAAATATCATAAAAATATAATTTTTGATTTAATTAACGATAATTATAGTAATGTGAATAATAATAATGATATTTTTCCAACAAGTGTTTATAATTTAATTAAAAATAATAACAATAATAATAACAACAACAATTATAATAATAATAATAATAATAATATATTAAATAATTTAAAAAGTGATGAAGAAGATGATGATATTTCAATGACTAATTTAAATATTCATAATAATTCATTTAATGTTCCTAATAAAGGAACATTTAAAAGAAAAAAATAATTAAAAAATTTTTATAAATAGTTACTAATTTAAAAAAAATTATATATATATTATCTAATATTTTTAATATATTATCAAATGTATATATATTATATAATTCTATTTTATTTATTTATAAACAAAAATAATTAACAAGAGTTTTTTTATTTAAATTTTTAATTTTTATTAAATTATTTAATATTATATGAATGAAAAAATAATTGATGATGATAATAATGATAACAAAAATAATATTATAAACAATTCAGGAAAAACAAATTCTCAAATTATAGATAATAATAATATTGAAAATGAAAATAATAATAATGACAATAGTGATGAAAATCTAACTATAGAAAGTGAAAGTAATTATGATGAACTCGCACAAATAAATCCTTTTCAAAATGCCCGTGTTTCACGTAAAGATGAAATAAAAAATATAAGTAAAGAAGTATTAATTTCAGAATTAATTTCTGACATTAGAACACAACATGCAATATTTGAAATAAGAAATTATATAAATGAACAATTAACATTTAATATAAAAGAAATTTCTTATTCAGTTTATAAAAATTTACGTAAAATAAAATCAATTGGATTATTTTTTTATTTTTTTTTGGTTTTTTTTGAAGAACCTTGGTTTTGTAAAGAAAAAAATACTTTATTTATAAAACCAAGAGGAAATTGTTCACCTCCAATGGCATTTGCAAATTTTTATAGATTAAATACTTATGTTTATAGAGCAATTGAATTATCATTATTATTTACTTTTTTAATTGTTCAAAGTAAATTATTTAAACAAAGACTTTTAATAAAAAATATAAATAAACCTTATATAATAATTCAAAATATTTTATTTGTTTTACTTCTATTATGTGTTATTGATATAATTATTGGTTTAATATTTACAAGATTTCCTATGTTAAATTTTTTTTTAAGAGGAATAAATATAATTTTATTATTAAGACATTTAAGATTAGCATGGTCAAATATTATGTTAATTTTTTATGGAACCAAAACATTATTTTTATTATTAATTATAAATATAGCTGTTTTTGGATGTATGGGATATTATTTATTTGGAGATTTTTTAAATGGTGATAATGAATCTGAATATTTTAAAAATTATTTAGAAAGTTTATATCAATTATGGATATTATTATCTACATGTAATTTTCCAGATATTATGTTAAGTACATTAAATTGTAAGTTTAAAAAATATAGTATATTTTTTTTTGTTTTTTATATACTTATAAATTATTTATTAATTTTGGGATTATTAAAAGCTTTATTTTTTACTAAATATTTTGATATTTATTCAAATGAAGCCTTAAAAAATATAGAGGAAATTAGTATGTATAGAAGAAAAAAAATAAAAAAAAATAAAATTTTACAAATAATTTCAGATTTTATTGGAAATGAAAGTAAAATAGATCAAGTTGAAAGTAATAATAATACAATAAGTAGTAATCCTCAAAGTAATGATAAATCTCAAAGTGATTTAAATAGTGAAAAAAGTAGTCAATTAAATGATATTAAAAAAGAATTAGCTAAAAAAGAAAAAAAATTAAAAGATGAAAAAAGTAAAAAAATTGAAGAAATTAAAAAATTATTTAGAGTTCCAAATGATAATGATAATAATTCAAAAAAATCAAAAAAAAAATTGGACAAAGGAATAAAAACTTTAATTAATATAAAATCAAAATTTAATTTAGATGAAGGAGACAATTTTGAAAAAATTTTATTTGTTTTAGATTTAAGTGAATTAAAAGATTCAATATTAAATTATGAAAGAAAAGAAGTTTCAGTTAGAAAAATATTACAACAAAATGAAATATTAAAAAAAATTGCAAATAAAAGATATGAAATAATGATAGAATTTATAGATTTAATATTAATATTTTTACCATATTATAATAAAGAAAATATTGAAAAAAAATATCCAAATGGCTTTAAAATATTTTTTAAAATAATTTCTATTATACATTGTTTATGGGTGATTTTATATTTTCCTGAATTTATGTATTTATTAAATGAATTAAAAATAAAAAAATTTATAAAAAAAGATTTTTTAAGATTTTTTTTTCATATTTTTAATTTTATATTTTTGACATGTGCAATTTGTCAAGAATATTTTCTATTTTCTAATAATCTAGAATTATTTGATTTATTATTGGAATTTACAAAAATAATTGTTGGTTTAAGATTTTTTAGATTTTTTGTATTATTATCATATTTTAGTGAATTTAGAGTAATTTCTAGAACTATTAAAAATATGCAAACATTATTTATAAGAAATTTATTAAATTTACTTTCATTTTTTTTCTTATTTAGTACATTAAGTATGGTTTTAACTGGAGGAAATATTGAAACAACTTCTTTTAATGATAATGATCAAATTCCTAATAATTATTTTCATATAAATTTTAATGATTTTCCTTCTTCTTTTATTTCATGTTTTGCTTTAATTATGGTAAATAATTTGCAAATTATAGCAAAATCTTTATCATATAAAAAAGATGATGAAGACTCAACAAAAGAAAATAAAAATACTTCATTTCATATGTATTTTGCAACTTTTTATTTTTTAAGTACTTTAATAATATTAAATAATATTCAGAGTTTATTGCTTAATATGTATTTAATTGTATTTGAAGAAAATAGAAAAAAAAAGAAAGAAAAAATTAATAATAAAGAAAAAAAAATATTAGATAATTAAATTTTAAATTTTGAAAAAAAAACAGTAATAAAAAAATTAAAAAAATTAAATAATTTTAAAATATATTATAATTAAATTAATATATAAATAAATATATATTAGTAGATATATTATTTATTTATATTTAAAAATAACAAAATATCATAACTATATATATAAAATTAAAACAGATATATCAATAAAAACAAATTATTATAATAATAATTTCTTTTCAAATAATAAGTTAATAATTATTAATATTTTATTCTATAATTAGAAAAAATAAATAAATTATATAAATGAATTGAAATTAAATGTCATTTATAATATATTATTAAGTATATATTTATAAAAAAAGAGTATTTATAATAACAAATCAAAATTTGTTGATTAATAATCCTATTATAAATTAATTAAAAGCTTTATTTTAAATTTTTAAATCCATTTTTTAACCTGATTTTCATCACAATAAATTAAATTATGTAATTCTTCATCTAGTTTTTTTTCTTCTTTTTCATCTTCATTATTATATTTTTTATTATAATAAACATTTTTTGTGAAATAAATAACAAAAAAGAAATTTATTATAATAACTAAATCTAAAAATATATGAATTTTTGCTCTTTTTTCAACTCCATTATTATCATCAAAATTAAAGATATCAGCATAAACTCCTTCTACATAGGGTATGCCTGAATAATATTTTCTTATTGTTTTATCTGTAAAAATTATAAAAAAGCAATATATAATAAATATAAATGTTAATATACTAAAAATAGCAGTAAATAAAATATTAATAAAATTCAAAATGCAAAAAAATAAAATATTTATTTTCTTTGATATTTTTTGATATTCATTTCTTAATAATATTAAACTAAATAATAAACAAAAAATTACTCCAATTTTTCTATATTTACCAAATTTTTTCTCTACTTTTTTTAATTTTTTATAAAATTTTTTGAATTTTAATTTTTTTGGTTCACGATTGTATAATTTTTTATATGTATCTTTAAAAGTGTTCCAGTCCATTTTATCAATTGTTTTTTCATATTTTTCTACGATAACATTTTCGAATGAATAAGAAAAATGATTTGATATTTTTTTTTTGGATAAGAATAGATCACAAATGAAAGTAACAAAAAAAATTAATGAAGTGCATAAAAAAATGTTTTTGCTTTGCATCAGTTAATTTTTAAAATAATTTTTTTTTTATATTTAAATATTAATAAAAAAAAAATAATAATTTAATAATAATTTAATAAATATTATTTAAAAATTTAATTAAAAATAAATATATAAAATAATTATAAATTTAATAAAAAATTTTTTAATCAATTTTATCTCCTTTTTCATTTAAATTTAACAAAAGTTTAGTAATTTTATCTCTTTTAGCTATTTGTTCATATAAACTTTGAAATGTATCTAAAATTTCTTTTTGTTGATTTATTGTGTATTCATAATATTCATCACTTGGATTATAACTTCTATATTTTATTGTACATATAGCGAAAATAAATAAAATAATTATAAAAACACTCTCTTTAAAAATATTATAAAAAAATCCAAAAAGCCAAGAATTTTTAATATTAAAACTCATACTACTTGATATTCTTGTAAATCCATATGTTGGACCACAAAAATAATCGCTAACATAATACATTGTAGTTTTAGTTTCATCTGAAATACATTTTGCTGCATATGTATGAGGTGCTTTTATTATATAAAAATATGATATTGACACTATGGCTGCAACATTAAAAACAAGAAATAAATGTAACATTTTTTTTGAATTTCCTCTTTTAAATATATCAACATTATCATATTCAATATTTGCCCTTTTTTTTATTTTATTAAATTCAATTTTAAATACTATTACCATAAAAAATGGGAAAAATATTACATAATAAGGCATAAAACATAATGTGAATGCAAATAAACAAAAAAATGTGTATGTTTGTAATAAAGTTTCCATTGGATTATAAGCAACTTTATTATCTTTACTTTTTACATCTTTTTTACAACAACAACAATTATTAAAACAAGTGCATTTACTAAAAACCCAAATAAAAAATTCTTTTAATAAATATAAAACAAGATAAGCTAAACTAATAAACATTAAATTAAGACCAACTTCATCTTCTCTACATCTAGAATAATTTTTATGATCTACTTCATTTTCTTCAAATGTGTATAAATGACTTCTTGGGAGAGAATCTAATTCTTCAACATCTTTTGGAAAAGGAGGAAATTCGGTTATTCCTGGGCATCCAAACATTGTAGGTTCATCTGATAATAAAAATCCTAAGAAAAAATCACTTTTTGAATGGTTTTGAATTGTAAAATAATAAAAAATAAATATCAAATTAATAAAACCCCATAAAGAACATATAATTTTTTTAAAAAATCTTGACCACATTTTTTTCTTTTTATCTTTCCATTTTTCTTGATTTGCAATAACTCCAACTATATAAGGAAAAAATAATAAACCAAAGGAAAATAATAAATAAAAAATAATATCACCAAAAGCATCTTTTGATTGATATTTATCCGAAACATCTTTAGTATTAGCAATTGAATTTCTAATATTAAAACAAAAACATAAAAACCATGAATAAAGAATTAATACAATAAAATAAAGAACAAACATCATTGCTATTGTAAATTTTCTACAACATTCACTATAACCATAAGTAAATTTTTCTTTTTCAATTTTTTCTTTTAAATCTTTATTTAAATAATCATCAGTATATTCCCATAAATCATTAAAAATTTTTTGATTATTCATAGTATGATGATAATTTTCTCTTATATTGCAATTCCAACTATTAAATAAATAAGAAGATAAAGGATTATATTTATTATTATGAATAAAAGCTTTTTCTTGAAAATTAATTGATTGATTTTTATAATAAAAAATTAAACTAAATAAAAAAAATAAAAATATAAAAACACCTATCGTAGTACTTAAATCTCCAGCTTCATCAATATCAAAAGATGAATAAAAAAATGTACAAGAAATTCCATATTTACATTTATCGTCTGGTGCTTCTTGTCTTGAATTAATATGTTTGAAAATTATATATATAAAAATGAATAAAGCCATTAAAGACATTAAAAATAAAAATCTAATAATTGAAAATAAAGTCACAATAGTTGAATTAAAATTATATTCTAAATAACGTAAATCATCTTTAAAAGGTAATAAACAAATTAATATTTTTTTAAAGCAATTAAACATTTTATTACAACATGAATTTTTTTCAGCTTCAATTTCTTTGACACTTTCTTTTTCTTCTTCTTCAATTTCTTCATTTCTTTTATCTATATTTTTCATTAATTCATCATTAAATAAACCTTTATTTCTTTTACTTAAAAATTCTTTGTCTTCTTGTTTAATTTTTTTTATTATTTCATCATGTTCTTTTTTATCATTTATTTTTTCTTCAATATCTGCTAAATAATTATCATTTTTTAGAGCTTTAAATTCCCGAGCTTTTATTATTTGACCACTTAAATCTTTCATTGCATCCATTCTATCATAATATTGATCACGAACTTTACGAAGCTTCGTACGAATTTGATATTCTTTATGTCTTTCGTTTTGAATTCTTATTATATTTAAATTATCATAAGCTCCATAATCTTGATAATTGTTTTTCATTATAATTTATTTTAATATTTTGTTTTATAATTATTTTATATTTTAAATTTAGAATACTTTTTGTGAATTTTTGAAAAAATTTTATTATAATTTTTTATAAATAAAAATAATATTATTTAATATAGTATAGAACATTTAATTGAAAAAAAGATGGAAGAATATAAAACAAATGAGAAAAAAGTTTTGAGTTTATATGAAAAA
>JAEEGK010028065.1_pt1 | contig 11321 bp, 12 predicted proteins | sample 8958771 | NCBI WGS metagenome assembly JAEEGK01 (sample SAMN16246547, study PRJNA631951) | gut metagenome | biome: gut microbiome; feature: rumen; material: SC-attached | host: Bos | place: Iran: Karaj | collected 2018-10 | reverse complement strand
AACTCTATTCAGGAACTGTGCGAGATCCTGGCCGTCACCTACGGAGATATGGTTTCCAAGTGTGATACCGTAGCGAGGATCTATAACTGCCTCAGGCAGCACAAGGCATATTTCGCCAAAGGGACGATGTTCGCAACACTTGGCCTCCTCACAGATACCGGCCTTATTCCCGATGAACTGGCAGAAGAGATCATAGAAGTGGCAGAGTATCTCAAGGGTAAGGACGGCTTCTACAATAAGGAAGATGATCAGGAGAGTGAAAAAAGGAGAATGATGTACGCCGTGCTTCTGATAGCATGTGCATGCGGAGGAGACTCTGATATCGTTAACAACCCTGCTATCGGTAATGCCATCTCTGACATCACTGCGAAGAAGATCGCAACCGCTGTCACAATCTCTCTCAACATCGTCGGCAATTTGATCCCGGCGCTTCTCGGGAGTGAAAGCAGTGAAAGCGAGGATTGAACCGGGGCCACGTCCCTTGCAGGCACAGTGCCTGAACTTGTAAATAATCGTCTGGTATCATAAAATGATGTCATAGACAGGGGGGTAATGACATGAATGAATATCTGGAACGCATTAAAAACGGAGACTGCAGTACTACAGAGCTGGTTCTTTCTGGAGTTTGCCTGTTCCTTGTCGGCGTTGTGATCGTGATGAAGATCGCCCCGGCAAGAGCGGCTGCTTATGGCAGCTTTAACGATAATCAGGGGAGCATAGTAAAACCGGAAGAGATCAAAGAGTTGGTTAAAGGACTGAAGGACTAATGCTAAAAGATTGCGGAAGCCAAAACTATGGCTTCCGCATTTTTTTGTATGACGGGCATGCCGTCAGTCTGTGGCGAAAGTCCACGAGGGGCGTAGTTGCCGACGAACCCCATAGCGACTCCCAAGGTTCACTTACTTAAAGAGATATCACCCAACCCACGCTTACAGAATATATGGCTACAGTTATATGGAATACGATTTGGCTATTAATTGCAAAAACTCACTTGACAAATCATTATATCATATATATAATATAATTACAAAAACAGAGAAGGAAACAAAGGATTGAGGTTTATGATATGAGAGAAGAATATGATTTTAGCAAGGGCATAAAGAACCCCTACACAAAGAAAGGGAAAAAACAGATATCTATAAACATAGCCGAAAGTTCTATAGATTACTTTAAGGAAGAATCGCAAGAAACAGGCATACCCTATCAGGTATTAATCGACTTATATTTAGCTGACTGCGTAAAGTCTGGAAGAAAATTAGAACTGGCTTGGAAATAATATGATGACTTCCCATAAATAATTAGACACCGTTTTTGATAAGTGGTATTCTTTATCAGAAATGGTGTTTTTTCTATGGTCCCCAAAAACTTAAAACTTAAAAAAGCGGATTTAAATGTACCGGGATGATGGTACTATTCAACATCTGTTTTCTGGTTCCCGGATAATTTTAAAAATATCCATGAACTAAAGCAACTGAAGGTTCAATCTGATAAAGCAGATGGAAAAAATGTTCAAACAATTGTTCCAGATGATTTTTCGATAGTATTTAATTTTGGAAGAAGTACATATGATAGTGAAACCGGAATATTGGTTAAAGAAAAATGGCCTAGCGGGTTTTATGGGAATACCGTTGAAGAATATACTACGGAGTACTATCTGACGGACAATGAAAAACAGAAGATTTTTAATATAATTACAGAAATGGATTTTGTGTCATACCCCGACAGCTATGATCCGCTTGAAGGAGAAGCATCATGTCCAGACTATTCATTCGATTTAAAAGTAAAATATAATGGTGCTGAAAAAACCATATACTGCCATAACATTGCGTATATTTCAGATATAGATTTTTATCAAGAGCATCTACCGGATTTTTGGTGGGGATTATCTGAAAAGAGTAGGCAGCTTATTAATCTTCATAACACACTAGAGGATATATTGATTTCGTCTGAAGAATGGAAGGCATTGCCGGAAGATGATGTATTTATAGATTAACTGCCAATAATAATTTTCATTTATGTCATATGATTGACATAATTATAATATATAAGCTAAGTGTACTTTTATATGGATTTGTTATCACTGAAATAAGGGAGGCGTATTGAGGTGTTTAGAAAAACAGTGCTGTTTATTTGTACATTTATGCTGTGCTTCGGTGTGCTTTGGCTGTCGTGGGGTAATTATGAAACGAAAGCAAAAGCTTCGACCGGAACTGTATCAGAATCAAAGGTAACATATTCGTTTGATAAGAAAACAGGAATATTGACAATTTCCGGTAAGGGAGATATGCCTGCCGATATGCAGTTCAGAGATAACCAAAAGATTAAAAAGGTTATTGTAGAAGAGGGTGTTACTTCTATCTGTGACTATGCTTTCATCGGATGTAAAAAATTAAAGACGCTCATTCTTCCGGACGGACTTTTGAGCATCGGTGTAAAGAGTTTTGTAAACACAAACATAAAAAAGCTTACAATACCTTCTTCTGTAAGGACAATCGGTCAGTGTGCGTTTTGGGGATGTAAGAGGTTAAAATGGATCACTATGCCGGGCGATTTCAAGTTTGTATATGAAGAGAATGAACCTGATGAATGGGAGTTCAGAATCGTTTCTACTTCCGATTTTAGTGGGTTTGCACCAAAGAAGATAACCTTTACGACACCGCTGAACATTGAAAATGTATCAGCTTTATCAGCAAAATACCTTGTCGTAAGCGAGGACGATCCGTTGTATTCAAGCATTAACGGTGTTATTTTCAGTAAGGATGGTAAGGAGCTTGTAAGGATACCATCGGAAAGAACAACCTACCGTGTACCGGACGGAGTCGAGAAAATAGATATAAATTCATTCCATTATACTTGGTATCTGTCGGATGAAGGTGATCAGTTCTGCTCACGTTTAAAAAAGTTATATCTCCCCAAAGGAAAGTTTGAGATATCGGATGAAGCAGGTAATCTTGAACCTCAGGCAATAAATGTGATCGCTAACGGCACAGACCTGAGTGGACGGGATATTGAACTGCTTACAAAGTATTGTTTCAGTCCTTATATCAATGCTGTTAATGAAGAATGCAGAGAAAACCCGACCAAATGGTTTACAGAGGGATTCAAAGGACTAGTAAAGCTGCTTGATAACGGTTGTGTGATTACAAATGATGGTCTGATACTCAGATATTTCGGTGAGGGCGGAGATGTCAGACTTGATAGTTTTATCACGGGAATAGGTGCTCATGCGTTTGACTATTACGGAGTTCCCAGAGAGTATGATCCTGAGCAACCGGGTCAGATCACATCGATAAACATACCTGATTCGGTCACTTATATCGGAGAATATGCCTTTTATGATCAGTACAAGCTGGAAAGCATTGTGATTCCTTCTTCTGTTAAGGAATTTGGAGACTATTGTTTAGCGTTTTCGGGATTAAAGAAAATAGAATTCGGAGAGGGAATACAGGAAATCCCTGCAAAAGTTTGCTGCAGCTGTGGCCAGCTTGAAACGGTAATACTTCCGGAATCGCTGGAAAAGATCGGCGCCGCAGCATTCTCACACTGTATTTCGTTTGACATTGATGTTTACAGCGGATTTGAGACACTTCCGAATCTGACAGAGATCGGCGAGATGGCGTTTTATAACTGCAAGATGAAGAAATTCATTATTCCTGAACAGATAACCAAGATTGGGGAAGCCGCTTACTTCCTGAATGGGGATTTGGGGCGTAATCCTGAAGATGCTGAGATCATAGTCATGGGTGATGTTTCAAAATATGAGGCAGGTTTCTGCTCAGGTAAGGCAATTCCCACTTTCACAAAAGGAATCGAAGGAGTAAAACTTGGTATTCAAGTAAGGATTTACAGTAATGGACCGGAAAAGGACGGGAAATATCTGTTTGGCTGTTCGTGGCAGAATATAGGCGGTATTGACGGCTATGAATATGAAGCATCGGCTAATGAAGACTTTAGTGGCTCTGCAAAGCTCGACACAAAAGAGTACAGTGGTAAGGTATACATAGCCGCCGGTTCGGATAAGGTAAAGACATTGTATGCAAAAGTAAGAGCCTATAAGGTGATTGATGATAAAGGAACTCGTGAGTATACGGATTGGAGTTATGTATCTGTAGATATTGATTAAATATATTACAAAAGATTATCTGCTATTTTATGTTTGAAATAGATTAAGAGACATCATTTAAAATCAATAGACACCGTTTGGAATAAGTGCTATACTAAATCCCAAACGGTGTTTTTCTGCTTAAAAATGTAATTGAGAATGGAAGGCTTCAACCAGATGAATATGATTCGGATAGGTTCCGGTTCGTTCATAAGGACAAGATATATGCCAAAGCGTTACTGAAGATATACCCGGGTCTACATTGGATAAACCATTGGGACTATGAGACAAGCTAAAAAGACTAATAACCAGTATGGGACCACCCATCAAAAGTTGGAAATGAGGTAAATGATATGTCGGAGATTATGATCATTGACGATGATGTTTATATAAACAATATGCTGAAAGAAACTCTGTCAGGGGAAGGTTATGACGTATACAGTGCATATTACGGGACAGAAGCAGAGCTGATGCTAAAAAACCAAAATCCGGATCTTATACTGCTCGACCTGATGCTTCCGGGGATTACGGGAGAAGAACTGATAACCCGGATTAAGAACATCCCTGTCATAGTGATCAGTGCCAAAGCAGATACGAATGATAAGGTTAATCTGCTTCTGAACGGTGCAGAAGATTATGTGACAAAGCCCTTTGATATGGAAGAACTGCTGGCACGGATAAAGGTCAGGCTAAGGACTCAGGGTACAAAAGATAGATCTGTTATAAGAGTAAATGAAGTCACACTTTATGCTGACAGGCTGACTGCTGAAATAGATGGGACTGAGATAAGATTTACAAGGACAGAAGCAGCTATTCTGAAACTTCTGATGCAGAATCCACATACGCCAATCGGACGTACCGCGATACTTGACAGCATAAGCATGGATACACCTGACTGCACAGACAGGTCTCTGAAGCAGCATATCAGTAACATACGTCATAAGCTCCAGGCTGTGAGTGGGAAAGATTATATCGAGGCAATATATGGTATAGGATTTAAGTTTAAAAATCAGTTCTGACAGATAAGAGTGAGGGAAAATATGATATATATTGTGATTCTGTTGGCAGCATTTAATATATTTCTTGTTTTAAAGGTTTATGATCTTAGAAGTGCCGCAGCAAAAATCGAACATGGATTTCATAGAATCGTAAATGAGGATACAAATAACGTTATCACGTTAAATACGCGGGATGGCAGGATGCGGAACCTTGCTGTAAGAATAAATACGGAATTAAAAACACTAAGAAGAGAGAAAAACAGGTATATTCATGGAAATGTAGAGCTTTCCAATGCCATAACCAATATATCTCATGACTTGAGGACTCCTTTGACGGCTATCATAGGCTATCTGGATATGATCCGAAAATCAGATGATAAAGAAAAAATGGAGAGGTATCTTCCGATTATTTCGGAAAGAGCGGAAAGCATGAAGCAGCTGACGGAGGAACTGTTTGATTACTCCCTGGATTTTTCAAATATAGGTACGGAAGTGGCAAAAGAGGAAGTAGATATAAATAGAGTACTTGAAGACAGCATAATGGGGTATTATGGAGTCCTGACCGAAAAAAATATAGAACTGAAAGCTGAAATCACTGAGAAAAAGATTGTAAGGATGCTTAACAGAAACTATATGTCCAGAATCTTCAGTAATCTGCTGAATAATGCTGTAAAATACAGTGATGGGGATCTTAAAATAGTTCTGGACGATGAAGGGACAATAACATTTTCAAATTCAGCAGAGGGTTTAAAAGGCATTGACGTTGAACAGCTGTTTGACAGGTTCTATACTGTTGAAGCTGCAAGGAACTCGACCGGATTAGGTCTTTCTATCGTAAAGCTCTTGGTAGAAAGGCAGGGCGGGACCATTTCTTCAGAGTATGTTAGTGGCATATTGAATATCAGAATAGATTTCCCTTGAAAATCTTGACAAAATCTTGACCTTTTCTTTAACGGTTTCTTGACTATCCTGTGATATACTGAATTTGTAATGTGTAGCTTTGAAATAAAGGGCGCAAGGTCGGAGGTATAAAGATGGAGTATGCATTAAAGTCAAAAAATCTTCAAAAGAAATACAGGGGGTTCACAGCTTTATCCGGGGTAGATATAAATGTACCCAAAGGGTCTATTTATGGTTTTGTCGGGAAAAATGGTGCAGGAAAGACTACACTTTTTAGAGTAATCTGTGGACTGCAGGATCCTAGCGGCGGCGAATATGAATTATATGGAGTAAAAAACAACAGTAAGAAAATCTCCGAAGCACGCAGGCATATGGGGGCGGTCATCGAAACTCCTTCAATATATCCTGACCTTTCGGCAAAAGAGAATCTGAAGCACCAATATAGGGTTTTGGGTATGCCGGATTTTGATGGGATAGATGAGATCTTAAATCTGATAGGGTTAAAAGATACCGGCAAGAAGAAAGCAAGGAATTTTTCTCTTGGCATGAGACAGAGGCTAGGTATAGGTGTGGCACTGTGCGGGAATCCTGATTTCCTTGTCCTGGATGAACCGATAAACGGTCTTGACCCGCAGGGAATCATTGAGATAAGGGAGCTTATCCTTAGGCTCAACCGTGAAAAACAGATCACGGTGCTCATTTCGTCACATATTCTGGATGAATTGGCACGACTTGCAACACATTTCGGTTTTATAGACAAAGGGAAAATTGTCTGTGAGATGAGTGCCGATGAGCTGGAGGCTTCCAGCCGTAAATGTGTAAGACTGAAAGTAACTGATGTTAAAGCGTTGACAAAAGTTCTTGATGAGAAGAAACTGGAATATAAAGTGATCAGCGAGTCTCTTTGCGATGTCTATGCTGAACCGAATCTGACTGAGCTGACATTAGACCTTGTAAAGGTAAACTGCGAGCTGCTCTCATTGGAGAATAAGGACGAGAGCCTGGAAAGCTTTTTCATAAGCCTGACAGGAGGTGAGCAGGATGCGTAATCTGATGCATGCAAATTTCATCAGGTATATTAACCGGCTGTCAACACTTATTGCTTTTATGATTTCTCTGACGCTTGGTCTGGTGACGGCATTTGATTCATCAAAAGAGTCATATGTTAATGGAATAAAGAATGATTATTTTTCGCCTGAATTACAGTACCTGCTCTTCGTGTTCTTTTTAGCAGTTATTGTGTCTGTTGTGAATATAGGAAGTGAGTTTGCTTCAGGTGCAATAAGGAACAAGCTTGTTTCAGGCTATACAAAGATGGAAATATTCTTTTCGGAGCTTATTCTGTCACTTATCTTTTCGGTAATATTATTTATATTGTATTATCTTCCTTTTTTAGTAAAAGGCTGGAAGTATTTAGGGGATTTGGATTATATACTTGGAGTAACCGCTCTTCTTTTGCTCAGCATCCTGTCATTGACGGCATTTGCGGTTTTCCTTTGTTTTCTTACTGAGAACCGGATAATAGCAGTTGTCATTGGGATTATGGTGGTAGTGATCATGCTTATGAGTGCTGATGCGGTTGCCAAAAGACTTAAAGAACCCCAGTATAATCAGGAGACTATATATGAAGACGGAAGCAGAATGCTTGTGATGGGAAATGGTGCTATCCGTACATTTTCAGATAATGCCATAACAGATGATGTGGGGGTTAAGGAAATCCGTGATATACCAAATCCTAAATATGTTGATGGAATATTTAGAAAGGTTTTATCCTTTGCATTGGAGATTAACTGCTTTCAAAGGATAAAAGACAGCATAGAATTCTTTAATAGACAGAATATGCTAAAATATGGGGAAAGCGGGTTGCCTGATAATATTGCTGAAGATATAGTTTCAGAATATGAAAGGCTTAATGAAGAAACCGTTGATAAGATTGGGCTTGAGATGATTTACAATGTTCTTTTGATTGTAGCGTTTGCATCTGTTGGGGTACTGATATTCAGGAAGAAAAATATCAGGTAGAATAGATTTTAATGAGGGGCTTCGTGATGTTTACATCAAGGATGAAAGTCCGGAGAACTTTTCTGTCGCAACGGAGGTGATGAAAATGCGTAATCTTTTGCATGCCAATTTTGTCCGTTATATCAGACGTCCGGTCACTTTATTGGCTTTTCTGGTTTCATTGACGATGAGTATAATTAGTGTTGTGCATTCCATGAGACAGGAATTACATGATGGTCAATTATATGAGTATTTCAAGCCTGATCTGGGGTTATCCGTTTTTGTTATGTTTCTGGCGGTAATAGTAACAGCCATTAATCTGGGCAGTGAATTTAGCTCCGCAAGTATAAGGAATAAACTTATAGCAGGTTATACCAAATCTGTAGTATTTATTTCGGAACTGATTTTGGCAATTCTGTTTTCAACTGTTTTATATCTGCTTTTTTATGGTCCGTTTTTAGTTATACGTTGGAAATACCTTACCAGGCTGGATTTCCTGTTTGGTGCATCAGCATTGCTGTTATGCTGTATATTATCTGTAACGGTTATTATGGTTTTTCTATGTTTCATTCTGGAAAACCGTATTGTGGCTGCCATCATAGGAATGATGCTTATTGTCGTGATGATCGTGATGAGGGACGAGCTTTATTCGAGACTTACGAGACCGGAGTATTACACAGAGTATGTTTACGAAGACGGACATACCGTGACGATGCAGGCTGATCCTGATTCAATGAAAAAACCTGATGATGTGATAAAAGTTAACAGGATACCAAATAGCAGATATATAGGTGGAATTCGTCGTGTGATCCTGACTGTTATATATGAAGCAAGTGCATATGATGCATTGGTTGAGTTTAATCAGTATATTGGTTCGTCACAGATAGCAGATGCAAAACTTCCGGAAGAAGTTGCCAAGACACAGAATAAATATATTGAGGAAAAAGTGAGCACGCTAAAGAGAGAAATAGCCTATAATGTTGGAATAATGGTAGTTTTCTCTTGCTTGGGGGTATTGATATTCAGAAAGAAAAATATTAAGTAGATCAATCAGAGGCATGGCTATCTGGTTGTAAAAATGATTAAGCAATCGGCGGCCTTAACAGACTGCCGATTTTAATTTCTTTGTTTTGAACACTGTTTTGACGAAATTTTGACTATTTTTGGCTCACATAGTAAGTTTTTGCAACCGACCATAACTTTTTACGATATATATAGTGAAGGATCCTTTAAGAATAAGCAGGGAGGATAAGATGTCTGATGAAGAGATTATAACTTTATATCTTAAAAGGGATGAAAAGGCTATTACAGCTACAAAAGATAAATATTATAACTACCTATACAAAATTGCATTTCAGATAGTGGGAAACCATGAGGATGCAGAAGAGTGTTTGGACGACACTTTTCTATTCGTATGGAACATGGAAACAATAAATACTGAGAGCAGTCTTATGGCATTACTTATCAAACTTACGAGAAGAACATGCATTGATGTCTTAAGAAAAAGAAACAGCCAGAAGAGAATACCCTCAGAATGTGTTCTATCAATTGATGAACTGGCAGATTCTATTTCAGGAGGAAATTCGCCGGATAAGGTATATGACGGTAAAATGTTGAATACAGCGATAGGAAAGTTTGTAAGTTCACTACCACCGGATCAGAGAAAACTGTTTATAGGAAGATATTGTTATTTTGATTCTATAAAGGTTGTTGCGGATTACAATGGGATAACTGAAAGCAAAGCCAAAAGCATTTTGTTTAGGGTAAGAAAAAAGCTTAAGAAATACCTTGCAAAGGAGGGTTTTGAATTATGAAAAATGATGATCTGTTTGATCTTTCAGAGTACTTGGATGAAAGTTATATTGAAGAAGTCGGAAGAATGCGTATGAGTAACGATATAAAAGGTTATGATGGGCATAACTCCGATATTATTTGTATAAATAAAAACAGTAGGCGTAGGTTGCCAAGAGCAGCTGCAGCAGTTATTGCATTTGCTTGTGTGCTGGCACTTAGTGGTGGGGTAGTCTGGGCAATGACTAATACCGGATTAAAGGATTTTTTCTTTAATAATAGCGATAAAGAGTTTAATGAGCTGTATACCACCGGTGGGAAAGAATACAATATCGGAGAGCATAAGATAGTTTATGAAGGATCGATATATGATAAGGGTGTTGAACAGATATGCCTGTATTTTAGTGTTTGGGATGCACAGGGACAGCCTGCGGATCTGCCAACAGAACTTGAAGAAGTGAAAGATTCTAGTTACGAGTTATATTCGAATGATTATACGGAAGCTACATTCACAGGACTTATTCCATATAAGATAGGAGATGATGTTTGGGGATTATTGATGGATGGAGCAAGGGATGCTCATATATCGACTAACGGGAACGGGATATATTTTACGATTTCAAGATTTGACCTTGATCATTTTAATGGCTATAGATATACGGAATTACCTGAATATCAGGATTTTTCATTTACGATATTAAATAAGGATGAAATAAACAGACTGAACAAAGAGCTTAGTGAAATTATAAGAGTCGAGGAACGGGACATAGAGAAGGAAATCCCGATGGAATATGATCCGGACGCAAGGGTGTGGTATAAACAGATAGATGATTATGCCAGTATACATGCTGAGGTAGTAAAGATAATAAATAAATATGACATGATGGGTGTTGAAGGCATGACTTCAACAGCCCAGGTGGTCCAAATAGATAATCTCAAGCTCACGATTGGCAGAATGAGTCTGATAATGGAATATGGTATAAATGACAGTATCGTGGATAATTTCACCATTATCCGTGAAGACGGTACAAGAACAGAATTCAGACTTAGTGAAGAGTATTGCGATCAGATGGGTAATCCGACCGATATACGACTCAACTGGATGATCGATGGCGTGCAGAATTACTTTCTTGGAGGAGGTGCATCCATAAACAAAGGTATAGCACTTGTTTACAATTTCGGTTATATTCTCGGGAATGATGAAAAGGTAAAGATTGAAGTAAATGGCAAAATATACGAATAGCCGACTGCGTAAAGTCTGGACTAAAATTAGAACTGGCTTGGAAATAGTATCAAGGCTCCTGCCTGATTTTTTGAAACGTAACGTAATAAAAATCCTATCTTGAAAAAGCAGTTGTAAAAGACTGCTTTTTTTGATATTATATAGCCAAATGAGATGTGGAGCATCATTTTTAAACTAAGGAAACGTCGAAGGGGTTTTTATGTTGACAAAACAGCATTTATTTGAATATAAGCATTATGACAGCTCGTATGAAGCAGAGGCATTAAAGGTTTTCAAAGAGTCTTTT
>JAEEGK010028064.1_pt1 | contig 11321 bp, 9 predicted proteins | sample 8958771 | NCBI WGS metagenome assembly JAEEGK01 (sample SAMN16246547, study PRJNA631951) | gut metagenome | biome: gut microbiome; feature: rumen; material: SC-attached | host: Bos | place: Iran: Karaj | collected 2018-10 | reverse complement strand
AACAAGGTGCAAAGATTGCCCCTTTTCTATGCCCAAATCGGCAATCAGGTGCGTCATTTGGCACAGTTTTTCCTCCAAATAATGTCCGGATACTGAAATCAGCGCCGCTGAAGTATGCGCCAAGTACGGGAAAAAACATCGGAACGAGGGGTTCATACATATCTTTTGATGCTTGTGAGAGGAGCAGACGGATACATTCTGTGCCGTTTCCGAGGGTTGGCATCTTGGGTGCTGTGTGTTTGGAGATGTCGTAGTTCATTGTGTTGTTGCTTTTTAGAGATAATTGACTGGTTTGTTTTTGACAGTTGACAGTTTGACAGTCCTTTTTTAGAGGGGTATCATCTCCCCTATTCTTTATATATATTATTAATTATTAATTAGTTATATAGTATATAAAGGGGTGTCAAGTATCCTTTTTTTTGATTGTCAAACTGTCAATTGTCAAAAGTTGGTTTTAAGTTTTAGTTGTTCTTCTTCTCTACGAGGCCTTTGCGACCTTTTTGGTTGAGGATTGTCCACTGCACCTTCTGAGCGATGGCCAGCGACTGGTGCACCAGGCGGTCGGGCAGTGGATCGTACCGACGAAAAGAATATCGGTAAAGTTATCCACAGGGGGGCTGCGGTTCGGGAAATATGTGTATCTTTGCATTTTGAAAATGGGACAGAGATTTGCTTAAACGAAATGTTGACAACTACATGGATTTGAAGGGGATTGGTTGGCTATAGTTAACGGTTAGAGATAAATAGAAACCTATTATTAGATAAGATATTTGATTTTCAGATGAAACGACTGATTCTTGCTTTTTTCATTTTTGACTTCGTCAACGCAGCTTGGCTTCGGAAAAGCAAACTAGTTTGTTTTTCTCTCATCTTTTGCTGCTTTCAATTTTCATGGTTTAATTGTAGTCAGGCGTGCACCAACCTCATCGTCGGCAAGAAGGCCTCGAAGGACGGCAGCGTGATGTGCAGCTACAACTGCGACGGCTTCGGCTTCGCGGGCTCGCTGTTCTACAGTCCCGCAGGGCGCCACATTCCCGGCGAGCCTGTGGCCATTCACGGATGGGGCCCGCAGCACGAGGGGCAATTCGTGAAACAGGTGGAGTATACCTACAACGTGGTGGGTTTGATGAACGAGCGGCAGGTGACCATCGTGGAGAGCACCTTCGACGGACGCCTGGAGCTGCAGAACCACGAGGGGTTGCTCGACTATTTCAGCCTGATGCGCTTGGCCCTGCAGCGCTCCGCGACGGCCCGCGAGGCCATCCGCTGCATGGCTGAGCTGGTGGAGAAATACGGCTACAACAGCACGGGCGAGAGCATCACCATCTGTGACCCCAACGAGGCGTGGATTATGGAGATTATCGGCAAGGGGCCCGGCCGCAAGGGCGCCGTGTGGGTGGCGCTGCGCATCCCCGACGACTGCATCTGTGCCCACGCCAACCTCAGCCGCATATGCTTTTTCCCACGCGAAGGTGAATGCTGGGACAACGGTTTTATTGTCAAACAGAAAACCAAGAAGGCGAAGGGCTACAAGAGCATCAGCAGCAAGCATTTGGAGTATATCAGCCAGCCGCAGGTGGAATGTGTCTACGCTTGGGACGTGGTCGAATTTGCCCGCGAGAAAGGTTTTTTCAACGGCCCCGACCAGGAGTTCTCGTTCCGCGACGCCTATTGCCCCATCGACTTCGAGAATGTGCGCTATGCCGATGCCCGCGTGTGGAGCTTCTTCCGCCACCACTGTTCGGATATGGACCAGTATCTGCCTTATATCGAAGGCCATTTCGACATCTGCGAAGCTCTGCCGTTGTGGGTGAAGCCCGACGCGCCGCTCTCGCTGCAAGATGTGCAACGCGACATGCGCGACCACTTCGAGGGCACGCCGCTGGATATGACCTCCGACATGACCGCCGGCCCTTGGGGGATGCCCATCCGTCCGCTGCCCATGCACTTCCGCTCGAGCGACGGCGTGGACTTCTTCCGCGAGCGTCCCATCGCCACGCAACAGAGCGGCTTCACGATGACCTGCCAGATGCGCGGATGGCTGCCCGACGACGTGGGTGGCGTCACGTGGTTCAACTGCGACGATGCCGATATGGTGGCATACGTGCCGCTCTACTGCTGCCTCACACAGGTGCCCGACTGTTTCCGTCCGGAGAACAATCCGCGCACGGAGTTCAGTTTCGAGTCGGCCTTCTGGATGAACAACTGGGTGGCCAACATGGTTTATCCGCGCTATTCGATGATGATTGGCGACCTACGGGCGGCGCAGCGCGAGCTGGAGGACTACTATTTCGCCGACCAGGACAGCGTGCTCCTCGCCGTCGGGGAGATGACTCCGGCCGACCGGCGCGACTTCCTGAACAAGAAAAGCATCGCCTATGCCGACCGCATGATGCGGCGGTGGGACAGGCTTGCCAAATACCTCATCGTGAAATACAACGACCAGGTGGTGCGCCGCACCGATGAGAACGGCAACTTCCTTCGCTGGGGCTACGACACTCCGGGTTACGACCAGCAGTTCATAGATGCCGTCGCTCCTGCCACCGGCGACCGCTACCGCCTGGAGAAAGTCATCGACCGCCGCGAGCGATAAATTCGAAAAAAAACAAGAGAAGCAAAAGGTCATTATGGCAAGGATTAAGACATACTATTTCAGCCCCACGGGTGGCACACTCCAAGTAGCCAGCCATCTCGCAGAAAGGCTGGGCGTTCTGCTGCACGCCGAGGTGGAATACCATTCCTACACCTTGCCGCGGGAGCGCGAGGTGCTGCCTGTATTTGATGCCGATGATATAGTCCTTTGGGCTACACCCGTATATGCAGGAAGAATTCCCAACAAAACCCTCGACTATGTCCGCGCCGCCCTCTCAAACACATTGACACATTCTCACATTCCCGCAATAGCTCTTGTGACCTTCGGCAACCGTGCCTACGACAATGCGCTGGCCGAGCTGGTGGGCCTGATGGAGGACGGCGGCATGAAGCCAGTGGGTGCAGCCGCGATGGTGACACGCCATTCGTTCAGCGACGCCCTTGGTGCAGGCCGCCCAAACGTGGAAGACCTCGCCGCCCTCGACCGCTTCGCCGAGCAAGTGGCGGAAAAACTCTTAACTTTTAACTCACAACTCTTAACTGTAACAGTTTCCGGCGAGGCTCACCCGGAGAAATACTATACTCCGCTAAAGACAAACAACGCCCCTGCAGGCTTCCTGAAAGCAAAGCCTTCCTGCAACCCCGACCTCTGCACTCGTTGTGGCAAATGCATGGAAGTCTGCCCTATGGGAAGCATAAACACCAATGACGGAATACCCTCTTTCGACGGCATCTGCATCAAGTGCCAGGCTTGCCGCCGCATCTGCCCTGCCGGCGCCATAGCCTTCTCCGACCCCGAATACCTCTCCCACGTGGCCATGATAGAGCGCACCTTCGCCATTCCCAAACAGCCGGAGTTCTTTGTGTCACCCTTCGAATTCGACGCTCTCATACTGCAGAACGAGAAGATGGATGCCGCCTACGTAGAGGTGCCTTTCGACATCAAGGCACTCTTCGGCAAAGGCCGACTGGCTGTTCACGCCACCTTCGACGGCGTGCCCTACGACGGTCAGATAGTGAAGATGGGAACTCCCTGCCACATCCTCGGCCTACGCAAGGATATCCGCGAGCAAATCGGAAAAACTTTCGGCGATACCGTGCATGTGACCTTTTTTGAAAGAAACAGGCAATAGAAACTATGGATACCCAGCAAGAAAAAGCACTACAACCGGCCACCATCGTGCGGGCATGATGTTGGTCGCCGCAGGTTATCAAATTATAAAATAAGGAACTCCATGAATTAATTAAAATGAATATATGATCAATCAATTTAATATTCGTCCCGCAAAGCCCGATGAGGCCGGCCTTGTCCTCGCTTTCATAAAGAAGCTGGCGGAGTATGAGAAATGTTCTGACGAGGTGGTGGCTGACGAGGCTACCATCTATCATTCACTGTTTGTGGAGCGTTCCGCCGAAGTCGTATTCGCCGAAGAGGACGGCACAGTGATAGGATTCGCCCTGTTCTTCCACAACTTCTCCACCTTCGTGGGAAGGAAGGGACTATATCTTGAGGACCTGTTCATCATCCCTGAAAAACGCGGTCGAGGTTACGGAAAGACCCTGCTGAAATATTTGGCAAACATCGCTGTGGAGCGCAACTGCGGTCGCATGGAATGGATATGCCTCGATTGGAACAAGCCAGCGCTGAACGTCTACCGCTCCATCGGAGCCATTCCTATGGATGAATGGACGGTGCAGCGACTGACGGAGCCAGTGCTGAAACAATTCGCAGAAGGAGATCTATCAAAACATCACGATTGATTCTCAATTAAATAAAAAGATATCCGATGGTTATAAACAAAGTTTTTCATTGGGGATTTCCTTTGCTACTATGCCTTGTTCTCGCAGGTTGCGGAAACACCAGCAACGACGATGGACACCTTGTAAAATTCAAACTTGACGAATACTCTTTTATCGATAAAACTTTGAAAAAGAGTATCGAGTCGGCCGTCTCCGAGCAGTTCAAAGAAGAACCCGACGTGCCACTCAAGATATATTTTGAAGAGCCTTGCGGCCTCCTTGCCAAAGTAATCGATATATGCGAGGAACCAATGCGCTTCTCTGCTGTGGCAAAGTACGACATCAGGATCGAGACCTTCCACTATGGCTATTACGGCCATTGCATTGACAGCCTGGGATATAACAAGGATGCTTGCTGCATGCTGGGTGACCACCTGTGCTACATCACTCCCGACAAACGATATTTTGAGAAAACAAGACGCAGAAAAAAAATCAAGTTTATCACATACGACGGAGTATGTCCCTGTACGGAAGAAACCTTATACCTGAACCTTGTGGACAAGAACAAGATAGAGGTTGTTTCTGAAGACGAATTGATGGAGAGATACGGCGGTATATCCGACATCACAACATTCAACTCGGGATTTGACACACTGCTCGCCGCCTTTCTGGATTCATTAAAGAACAACTAAAACGGAAACTTTTCAACCGACGGTTAGGAAGTTTTTTTTGCAGAGTTGTTTTTATTTTGTATATTTGCATTTTCAAACAAATAAAAACACAAATAAAACATATAAATAACATGTCAGAGAATCAGATAGTTAATAAAGAGGACCTTGTGGTCCGATTTGCTGGCGACTCGGGAGACGGCATGCAGCTTAGCGGCACCCTCTTCTCCGATGCTTCCGCCCTGACCGGCAACGACATCGCCACCTTCCCCGATTATCCCGCCGAGATTCGTGCCCCGCACAACACCATCGCAGGTGTGAGCGGCTACCAAGTGCATGTAGGCAACCATATCTACTCGAGCGGCGACAAGTGCGACATCCTCGTGGCCATGAACCCCGCTGCCTTCAAGTCGCAGCTGAAGTGGGCCAAGAAGGGCGCCACCGTCATCGTCGACATCGACACTTTCACCGATGAGGCCATGGTGAAGGCCGGTTACACCAGCAACCCCTTCACCGACGAGCTGGAGCGCGCCTACACCATCATCAAGGCCCCCATTACCTCGTTCACCGAGAAGATTGGCGACGCCCAGGGCGTTGACAAGAAGACCGCCGACAAGAGCCGCAACATGTTTGCCCTCGGCATCATCTTCTACTCGACCCACAAGACTCTCGACCATACCTTTGCCTATCTGGAACGCAAGTTCGCCAAGAAGCCCGCCGTCATCGCCCTGAACAAGGCCGTGCTGACCGAAGGTTACGAATATGCCGACAAGCTGGAGGTGATGCACTCGCACATCTTCGAGGTTGCACATGCCGACAAGATGGAGAAGGGCCGCTACCGCAACATCACCGGTAACGTAGCTACCGCCTGGGGTCTGCTCGCCGCTTCTGAAAAGAGCGGCCGCCGCCTCTTCCTCGGCTCCTACCCCATCACCCCCGCTACCGACGTCATGGTCGAACTGGCCAAGCACAAAAGCCTCGGTGCCCGCGTGTTCCAAGCCGAAGATGAGATTGCAGGTATCTGCTCCGCCATTGGCGCCAGCTATGCCGGCGCTCTGGCTTGCACCAGCACCTCCGGCCCCGGCCTCTCGCTGAAGAGCGAGGCCCTTGGCCTGGCCGTAATGGCCGAACTGCCGCTCGTCATCGTGGACGTCCAGCGTGGCGGCCCTTCTACCGGCCTTCCGACCAAGACCGAGCAGACCGACCTGACCCAGGCGCTGTACGGCCGCAACGGCGAATGTCCGATCCCCATCGTGGCGTCGCATTCGCCCGCCCATTGCTTCGACGCGGCCTTCAATGCCGCCAAGATAGCCCTGGAACACATGACTCCGGTCATCCTCCTTTCGGAGGGCTTCCTGGGCAACGGCTCCGAGCCGTGGCGCATACCTTCCATGGCAGATTATCCCGAGATCAGGCCCCCGTTCGTAGACGGCGTGCTCGAGGAAGGCCATAAGTTCTATCCTTTCGAGCGCGACCCCGAGACGTTCGTGCGCCGCTGGGCCCTTCCGGGCCAGAAAGGCTTCGAACATCGCGTCGGCGGTCTTGAGAAGACCCACGAAGGAGTCCTCTCGACGGACCCCGCAAACCACGCCATGATGGTTGCGGAGCGCGCCGCTAAGGTGCAGAAGATCGCTGACTTCATCCCTCAGCTCGAGGTTGACGGCCCGGCTTCCGGCAAGCTCCTCGTAGTGGGCTGGGGCGGAACCTACGGCCACATCCTTTCCGCCGTCCACGCCCTGCGCGAAGCCGGCAAGGAAGTGTCCTTCGCCCATTTCGACTACATACTCCCGCTGCCCAAGAACACTGCGGAGGTCTTTTCGAATTTCGAGAGGATCATCGTGTGCGAACTCAACAGCGGCCAGTTCGTCAACTACCTGAGGGGAGTCCACCCTCAGTTCGAGTATCTTCAGTTCAACAAGGTCCAGGGCCAGCCGTTCCTCGTGAACGAGCTTGTCACGGCCATCAGCGAGGCATTGTAGACCATGGCATATTTGACATTCAAGGATTTCAAGAGCGACCAGGAGGTCCGCTGGTGCCCCGGTTGCGGAGACCACGCGGTACTGGCTGCCCTGCAGAGGGCACTTCCCAAGGTGAGCCAGGCCCTCAACTACGAAAAGGAACGCTACGTGGTGGTGTCCGGTATCGGATGCTCCTCGCGTCTGCCTTATTATATGGATACATACGGTTTCCACAGCATCCACGGCCGTGCGACCGCCATCTCCACCGGCATCAAGGTGGCCAACCCCACCCTTACGGTGTGGCAGGCCTGCGGCGACGGTGACGCCCTTGCCATCGGAGGAAACCACTTCATCCACGCCATCAGGCGCAACATCGACATCAACATCATGCTCTTCAACAATCAGATCTACGGTCTGACGAAGGGCCAGTATTCGCCTACTTCCAAGTTCGGCGCCATCACCAAGACTTCCCCTTACGGCACTGTCGAGCATCCGTTCAATCCCGGATCGCTCGTACTGGGAGCCAAGGGTACTTTCTTCGCCCGTTCGCTTGACGTCGAACTCAAGCTCAACGAGGAGATCATGACCGCCGCCGCCCTCCATGACGGCTGTTCCGTGGTAGAGTTCCTTACCAACTGCGTTATCTTCAACGACGGCGCGCACAAGGATATCTCCGATCCCGCGGTCCGTGCCGATCATACCATAGTGCTGCGCCAGGGCGAGAGGATGATCTTCGGAAAGAACAAGGACAAGGGTCTCGTCTATGACGGCAAGAAGATCCGTGTCGTGCGCATCGGCGAAGGCGGTTTCACGGAGGAGGATATCCTCATCCATGACGCCCAGAAGGACAACATCAGCATCCATATGGCGCTGGCTGACATGAAGGGTCCGGACTATCCGGTCGCTCTCGGAGTCATCCGCGACGTCAAGGACATCACCTATGACGACGGTGTCCGCGACCAGGTCAAGGACGTGATGGTCAAGTCCAAGATCCACTCCATGGACGAGCTGCTCCACAGCGGTTCCACATGGGTGGTTGAATAATTATTAAACCACATATTACACATTATAACCAAGTAATGAAAACAAGTGAAATCATGGCCAGGCTCCAGGCCAAGTACCCGGGTGAGAGCGAGTATCTCCAGGCGGTACAGGAGGTTTTGGAATCCGTCGAGGAAGTCTACAATCAGCATCCCGAATTCGAAAAGGCGAAAATCGTCGAACGTATGGTCGAACCCGACCGCATCTTCACATTCCGTGTGACGTGGGTTGACGACCGCGGCGAAGTCTGCACCAATACCGGATACCGTGTACAGTTCAACAGCGCCATCGGACCCTACAAGGGAGGTCTCCGTTTCCACAGGGCGGTCACCCCTTCGATGCTGAAGTTCCTCGGTTTCGAGCAGACTTTCAAGAACGCCCTTACCACCCTGCCTATGGGCGGCGCCAAGGGCGGCTCGGACTTCGATCCCAAGGGCAAGTCCAACGATGAGATCATGCGTTTCTGCCAGGCATTCATGCTCGAGCTCTGGAACTGCATCGGTCCCGACCAGGACATCCCCGCTGGTGACGTGGGCGTCGGCGGACGCGAGATCGGCTATCTCTATGGCATGTACAAGAAACTTGCCCGCCAGTACAATACCGGCGTCCTGACCGGAAAGGGCAGCACCTGGGGAGGTTCCATCCTCCGTCCCGAGGCAACCGGCTTCGGCGCCCTTTATTTCACGCAGAACCTGCTGCATCATGCCGGCAAGGACATCAAGGGCTGCAGGGTAGCAGTCTCCGGATTCGGAAACGTCGCCTGGGGCGCCTGCATCAAGGCTTTGGAACTGGGCGCCAAGGTGGTGGCCATCTCCGGTCCCGACGGAGTCTGCGAGATTCCCGACGGCATTACCAAGGAGATGATCGACTATATGCTTGTCATGCGCGCATCAAACCGCGACAAGGTCCAGGACATGGCCGACAAATTCCCGGAGAAGGCATTCTTCACCGCAGGCAAGAAAGCCTGGAGTATCCCTGTCGACATCGCCCTGCCTTGCGCTTTCCAGAACGAACTCTCGGAGGACGATGCCAAGGAACTCAAGGCGAACGGCTGCTGGTGCTGCTGCGAGGTGTCCAACAGGGGCTGCCAGCCCGGCGCCATCCATTATTTCCAGAGCAACGGTGTGCTGTTCGCTCCCGGCAAGGCGGTGAACGCCGGCGGAGTGGCCACTTCAGGACTGGAGATGACGCAGAATGCCGAGCACATCAGTTGGAGTGGCAAGGAGGTCGACGAGAAACTGCACTTCATCATGCAGTCCATCCACGAGCAGTGCGTCAAGTTCGGTACCCAGCCTGACGGTACGGTAGACTATGTGAAGGGCGCCAACATCGCTGGCTTCATGAAGGTTGCTACCGCCATGCTCGAGCAGGGCACGGTCTAAGAGGATTATTCCAGCGTTCCGATAAGGGAGGCGGCGAGGCTTTCGAGCCCGTCGCCTCCCTCTTTTGCATCCGTTGGGGTGCAAAGGGGGAGAAGGTGCCAGGCCCGGGCGTGGACTATTATGGCTTTGTCGAGTTCCGGAGATGCAGGGCCGTCGACGAGATATGCGGCGGGGATGCGTTTCCGGAGAAAACGCAGAAGGGGAAGCCTTCCTGATGGAAGCTGGAGGGCAGGGGAGGCGGCGCCGTCGCGCGCGGTGAAGGCGAAGACAGCCGCGTCGCAGCGGCGGATGCGCCTGAACAGCGCCAGCGACGATTCACGGAAACGCACGGCCGTCGGGCTCTCCAGGTTCAGGATCTCGAAATTGCAGGGGACCAGTTCCTTGAGGCGGGTGACCATCGCGCGCAGGGCCCGGTCCCCGCTGCGCCACGCGGCGAGCACCAGGACCCGGCGCCCCGGTGCACCTGTCTCGCGGAAAGAGCCCCGGGTAACCCTCCCTGCGTCCTTGAATCCATTGTCGGAATTATCCATGATACTGAACGTCAGATTATCCGGAGTCAAATATAATGATTCTTCCGCGCTCTTCTTCTTTCTTAACTCCGATTTTACTACTTTTGTCGATCAACAAAGCCCTAACATACATATTATGGATTTCCTTGAAGTCATTGAAAAGCGGCACTCGGTGAGGAGGTTCACCGACGAGCCCGTCGACAGGGAACTGCTCGACGCCATCATCGGCATCGCTCAGACCGCCCCTTCTTCCAAGAACTGTCACAGTTCCGCATTCATGGTCATCGAAGACAAGGACACTCTCCTGGCCGTTTCCGAAATGCGCGACCGCGGTTCAGCCTTCCTGAAAGGTGCTCCCGCCGCCATCGTGGTCATGGGAGACCGCTCCAGGAGCGATATCTGGGTGGAGAATGCTTCCATTTCCGCAACTTTCATCCAGCTCGCCGCCACGGCGCTCGACCTCGGCAGCTGCTGGGTCCACGTCCGTGACCGGCAGCGCAGTTCCGCCGATCCTTCCAAGGGCACGGCGGAGGACTACCTCCGCGGCCTTCTGGGCATCCGCGAGGAGTACGGAGTACTCTGCGTAATCGCCCTCGGCCACGAGGATGCTGCTGCTCTTTAATTGGATAATTCGCAAATAATGGCTACATTTGCGGAATATCAAAAGAGCATATATAATTTTGACATAATGGCTACTAAAAAACTAAACACGAAGTATTGTGTACTACTGCCTATCATCCTGGTAATCACAATCTTCCTTTGGGCCGTTCCGACATCTTTCTATGGCATCGACGCCCTGACTCCCGTTCAGCAGAGGGTCATCGCGCTCTTCGTTTTCGCCGCCCTGATGTGGATGTTCGAAATAGTCCCTAACTGGACTACTTCGGTCCTGGTCATCGTTCTTTCATTGCTCACAGTGTCCGACAGAGGACTCGGATTCCTCTGCAAGCCCGAATACGGCACCCTTGTCAACTACAAGAGCATCATGTCCGCATTCGCCGATCCGGTCATTATGCTGTTCCTGGGCGGATTCGTACTCGCCATCATGGCTTCGAAATACGGCCTAGACGTGACCCTCGCCCGTATCCTCCTGAAGCCTTTCGGCAAGAAACCGAGGATGGTCCTGCTCGGATTCCTCATCGTGATCGCCGTATTCTCGATGTTCATGAGCAACACCGCTACGGCCGCCATGATGCTGGCACTGCTTACCCCGGTGCTCAGAGCCCTTCCCAAGGATGACAAGGGCCGCGTAGGTCTCGCACTGTCGATTCCTGTCGCCGCCAACCTCGGAGGTATCGGCACTACCATCGGCACGCCTCCTAACGCCACCGCCGTCCGTTTCCTCAATGAAACGGGTTGCGAGGTGGCTTTCGATTCCTGGGCCATCCACATGATCCCCTTCGTGATCATCATGATATTCATCGCATGGCT
>JAEEGK010028063.1_pt1 | contig 11321 bp, 4 predicted proteins | sample 8958771 | NCBI WGS metagenome assembly JAEEGK01 (sample SAMN16246547, study PRJNA631951) | gut metagenome | biome: gut microbiome; feature: rumen; material: SC-attached | host: Bos | place: Iran: Karaj | collected 2018-10 | reverse complement strand
ATAGATAAATCTTTAATATAAATTTGTCCATTTATATTAATGCAATTTTCTCTATAAAAAAACATTTTAAAAATTTGATTTTAAGAATCAAAATTTTTATGAATTATATTATATTAAAAAATTTAAAACGTTTTTTAAAGAATCTTAAAAATAAATTGTTATAATAAAAGCATTAACAATTTTTATAATATATTTTAATTAAAAATTGGTGAATTTGAATACTTTTAACTTTCTCTTTTGTTTTTATAATAAAATAACTATTTCAAAATCTCATATTAATAAAATAAAAAATATAAAAAAAAATAAAATAAAAAAACCTCGTTAAAAACTCTAAAAAAATTTTAAATAAAAAAAATGAAAAATTTTTTAAGCCCAGAAAATTTAAATTTAGAAACATCTCAAAGTATGAAAGACTTAATAAAAGCATCAAGCGAGATGGATGGATGTCCAATTAAAAACATATTAAACAACGAGACAAATTCAATGTGGTTAAGTGGAGAAGGAATGCCACAAGAAATAACAATAAATTTAAAAAGAGGAATATTAAAAGAATATCCAAAAAAATTATCTGCAGTAGCAATATATTGTTGGCATGCTTATCCAACAAATCCAAAATTAATAGAAATTCAAATTTCAAAAAATAATGAAAATAATTTTAATTCTTTAGGTAATTTTGAATTATGTTTGAAACCTGGAACTCAATTATTTCAATTAGATGATGATAATGATTTTTTAATAAATGAAAAGATACAAAAAATTACTTTAAAACTTATTATTAAAGAAACTTTTAAAGGAGATAGAACTTACATTAATAATGTTTATTTATATGAAAATATTGATATGAATTTTATTAATGCTAATAATATTAGTGAAGATAATGTTAATTTAGGTAATAATAATAATAATGGATTAAGTGATTCTAGTTCTATTATTTATTTAAGAGAAAGTCGAGAAAGAAATTTACCAAGAAGTAATTTTAGTACTATTGGAAAAGATAAATTAAATAATCAATTAAAAGACAATTTAAATACTTTTAGTAAAGATTTAACTGAAGATTTATTAGATTTAAAAAGCAAAGATTTAGGTTTAATTTCTATGAATAATTTAAATTCTAATCCAACTATTAATTTAAATACTATTAATTTAAATAATAATTTAACTTCAGAAAATAATATGATAATTAGTGATAGTGAATTATCTGAAAGAAAATCTATTAATAAAGATAGAATTTTATATAATAATGATTTAAATGTTTCTTCTAAAATTTTAGAAGAAGAAGAAGAAAAAGAAAAATCTTCTGTTTTTAATTCTGTTAAAAAAAGTAATACTACTTCAAAAATATTTAATCCAATTAAAAGCCAATCTACGAATTTAAAAAATAATAATATTATTTTAACAAGTACAAATAATTTCCAAGGAACTGATACTCAAAAAGAAATATACAAAACAAATGAAGATCCAATAAATGAATATATTCAAAATGAAAATATTGAAAATTATAATAATAATATAATATATACTTTACAAAATGATTTTATATCATATCAAAAATATACAGAAGAGAAATTTAAGAATTATGATAATAAAATATCAAATATTGAAAATGAATTATATGAAATAAAAGATAAAGTAAATAAATTAGCAGAAAATTTATCTAATTTTATAGATGCTCAAAATGCACAAAATCAATCAATTTATGCTTATATATTAGAAGAATGTAAACATATGATTGATTCAAAAATTGTAAATGCAATAAATAATTTAGGGAGAATTTCTAATTTAAATAGTAATAATAATAATTATAATAATACTGAATCTTATTATAAAGAAAATGATTCTTATATTAGTAATAATTTAGTTAATAATAATAATGAAAATAATAATAATAATAATAGTAATTATAATGAAAATAATTTAAATCAAATTCCAACTGAAGAAAATAATAATATTAATAATTTTATTAATATTAGTGGTATAAATTCTAATAATAATAATAGACTTTCTAATATTGATGCTAGTAAAGTAAGTGAATTTGAAAGAAAATTAGATTTTCAGTTAGAAGAAAAATTTGCTAATTTTAGTAATAGACTTGGTAAAAAAATATCTGAAACTATATTAAAACCTTCAATTGAAAAATTGGAAAATATGATGAAAGGTAATTTAAATGAAGTTAAAAATTCTTTAAAAAATGTAGAAAAGAGACAAAAACAAAATATTAATATCACTAAAAAAAGTAATAATCAAAATAGAAAAGAAAATATATCAAAATTATTAGAAAAATTACAAGATGAAAATATATATAATAAAGATTATCATAGAAAAAATAAATCAAATAATAATAACAATAAACAATGATAATAAAGATAAAGATTTAGAATATAAAATATATAAATAAAATAAAAAATATAAGATTTAATATAAAAAATTTAAAATTTTTTTTTTCAGGCGAATATTACAAACAAAATTTAATGAAATTAAATATTCTCTGAATAATGATATATTAACCATAATTAATAATTATAAAATCTAAATGAATAATCATTACTTGAAAATTTTGAAATAAACAATCAAAATAATTTTAATTATGTAGATTTGAATGCTTTAATCTTGAAGATATAGAAAATTATCTGAATTTTCACTTCAAATAACAGTCCTTCATTTTTTTAATTCCCTAAAAATTTTAACTAAATCTTCAAAAGAAAAAAAACAATCGAAAATACAGAATCAAGTATTTAAAATCTGAATATTTCTTTCAAATTTAACATGAACTAATCCTTTTTCATTCTTTCTTATATTTTACTATATATATTTTATTTATTAAAGAACTTTTTGAACTTTTTGTCAATTTAATATATGTTAAATTTTATTTTTCATTGGAATATTGTATGTCTTAAGAAATTTGCGGCGATTATTTAATTACTATTTATACTTCATTTTCTTGAATTTATCTTTCTTTTTTTTAACTCTTTATTATTAGTATGATTCATATTTATTTTAATTTTTTAATATATTTTTTTAAATCTAATACTTTTTTTTTATTGATTATGAAGGAAAAATATTCATTGAATCTGAAAATTTTATTTGAAAAAATAGAAATTAATATAAATATCAAAATCATATAAAAATATAGAAAAAATATAATTTCTTTATTCCAATAAGATTTTTATCTTATATATAATTTAAAAACAAAGAGATAAAAAATTTGTTCAACTCCAGATGAAATTTTAAAACTAGGAACTTTTTCAAATTATAAAACTTTATGTATATTATATAAAGAATTATGTAATTTTACTGTTGTTAGAATGAAATTATAAGTGGAATGGAAAAAAGAGATGATTATAAAATTGGAGATACTTTATATAAACATAAATGGTATTATTTAGAAGATAAAGAAAAATATTATTTTACTGATTCTTTCTTTGTATTAAAAGATAACAAAGATGATGATAAATTCAAAAGTAATTTAAAGTCAGTTTTATTTTTAATATACTAATAAAAATAATCAATTTGAAAGAATTTATATAAAACCTTTTAGATTATGAAAATATATTAGATAATAATAATATTAAATAAATATTATTAATTAATTTTTTTAAAAGTTGATGATTTAGGATATTAAAAAAAATATTAATATTTATTATTAAATCATTAAAATAAAATGAATGAGCATAAGGATAAACGAAATAAAACAATTGAACATTCTTTTAAAGAATCTTCTCAAAAAATAAATATAAAAAATCCAAATTCAACAAAAAATGATGATAAACCTAAAGGAAATAAATATAATTATTTTTCTTCATTAAATTCAATAGAAACAGATAATAATAAAAAAGATAATTTATATAAAATATTTCAAACTCAACCTTCAAGAAAAAAAGAAACAAAGAAAAAAGAAAATGAGAAAGATAATAAAAAAAATAATAAAACTAGAAATAATAATTTGGAAGGTTCTGTATATAATAAATTAACAGATATTTCAAAAGAAAAACCAATAATAATTGAACCAAATAAAGCAAGTAGTCAAAGATATATTAATTTTACTGATTTAAAACCTCCAAATCAAAATCATCACAAAAGAAGTTTAACAAAAAATTTAAATTTAGAAGAAAATTTTGATTTAAAAAACAAAGAAAATTTAATGATAGAAAAAAATAAAAATAAAAGAGAAAATTATCATATTGAAAATTTAAAGAAAAATAATAATGATAGAAATTTAAATGATAATAAATATAATAGAAAAAAAAGTAAAAGTAATTCAACTGATCATGTAACTGAAAAAAAAATAAAAGATAAAATACCAGTAAATTTAGAAATTGAAGAATCTCATTTAAATAAAAAGAAAAATAAAAGAAATAGTGTTATTTTATATGAACCAAGTAAAGATATAGAAAAAATAGGAAAAATGGAAACTTTATTTCGAAGATTTTATCATAATATTAAAAAAGAACAATTATACTCTTCTCAAAAAGATAAAATAGTTAAATTAACAAAAGCTATTTTAAATATTTATAAAAAAGAAAAAAAAATTTTTTTAGAAAAAATAAGTAAAAAAAGTTATGAGAATGAAATAAAAGAATTAAAAAGAAATTTAAATTATTATAAACCAATAATAAAACAAAGAAGAAATAATTCAATAACATCTTTAGATTATATAAGTTCTTATTTTTTACCGACTTATGAAAGTGTTGATGTAATATCATTAAAAGAAAATTATGATATAGAAAAAAATTTAAATGATACAGTTCAAAAAACATTTTCAAATATAAATATAATTAACGAAGAATCATTTTATTATAGAGGAAAAAAATCCAGAAATATAGATAAAAATGAATTATTAAAATATAAAAGATTATATGAATCAGCAGAAGAAAAATTAAAAACTAAAAAAAAAGCAGAAAAAAGTTTTGGTTTTCTTTATTTAAGAAGAAAAGTAAATAATTTATTTATTCCTTCTGAAAGAATTTGTTCTTTTAAAGATATTATTATGGATTATCCTGAAGATGGAGATTTTATTATTGATGCTATTAAAAAAAAATTTATGGTTCAAAATTTAGTTAATGACTTTTATATTGATGGAGATAAAAAAAATCACTATTTATGGGTTAAATTTCCTTTTGCTATTAAAAATTATATTAAACATTATTTTTATAAGTTTTATTGTGATTTTTTCTTTGAAAAATTAAAGTATATTTCTTTAAAAGATAAACAAAAGAAAAGATTGAAAAAAATAATAAATAAAATAGAATTAGGAATAATACGTAAATTTTTTCATAAATTTTATTTTAGAAGTTTACTTTTTCAATATATAGAAAAAAAAAATATGGAAAAAATGAATAATTTAAAATTAAATAATGAAATAGTTTTTGAAATAGAAAATGCATTTTATGATAAAAGAATTTTAACAGAATCTTTTGTTGATATAAGTTTTAGACCAAGTAATAGAATTCATAATATTTCAATTCAAGAAAAGAAAAATAAAAAAGAATTTAAATTAGATTATATTCCAATTCAAAGAAAAATAAAATATAAATTTCCTCATTCAATAACAAAAGTTAGAAATCAAATGATGAAATATTTATTAAGAAAAGAAAGAATGAAAAATAGAAAATTAAATTATATTGATAGAAAAGATGTTAGAAATGCTTCAATGAATGCAACAAAAAAATATAAACCAGTTAGATTTATTAAAAAAGTTTATGATGAAATTACAGGAAATATTTATCAATATAATTTAGAACAACCTTCAGAAAAAAGAATTTTAAACAAAAAAAATAATGCTGTTAATCCTAAAAAAAATATTTCTAAAGATGAAATTAAAGCTGAAGAAGTTTTAAAAGAAAATAAAATTATGAAAATGAAAAGAGTTTTAAATTTAAATCAAGTAAATCATTATTTTAAACATTGGAAATTTTATATTAAAGAAAAAAATAAAAAACCTAAATTTTTTGATATTATTATTATTATGATGAAAGTATTATTTACTGATAATGTATATATTAAAGCTGCTTTTATGGGAGAATTATTTTTTATTAAAGGGAAACATTTATTCATTTGGTTCTTAAACACTATCGGAGAAAGAAAAAGAAAAGAAAGAAGAGATAAATTAAAACTTAAAAAGATGAAAACAATTAAGTAATTTGGTAATTTTTTTATTTTTCAAATGTCATTTTTTTTAATTTTATTAAGATTAATTTTTCTGTTTTTCATTATATTATATGAATTGAGTTAAATTAAAATATAAAATTTTTAAACATAAAATTTTATTCATTTACTTATCATGTATAATAATAATGAAATTTTATTTAGAATAATTCAATATACAATATTTGAGTAGATTAAAAAAATTAAAATTTTTTAATTGTAATTATAAATATTTTTTAAAATATTAGAAACATTAATTTATGTTTAATCATTTTAAATAGTTATCTTTATTTAAATAAAAAACAATTATTGTTTTCTTTATTTAAATTAAACTTAAAAAAACAAAAAAAATTAAAAAATAAAAAAAAATGACAGAAATAGAAAAAGAAAAATCAATTCCTTCTGATTTTTTTTCTCAACAATTACATTCTTTTTCAGAGAAAAAGGAAATAAAAAATAAATCAAAGCAGAATTTATCAGAAGGTAAAAACATAGGTCAATTTATATTAGGTAAAAAAATAGGAGAAGGGACATTTGGAATAGTAAGAAAAGCCACACATATATTAACAGGAGAAAAAGTAGCAGTGAAAATATTAGATAAAAAGAAAATATTAGAACATTCAGATAAAACTCGTTTAGAAAGAGAAATAAAAATTTTAAAAGTTCTTCATCATAATAATATAGTTCATTTATATTCAATAATACAAACATCAAATTCAATATACTTAATAATGGAATATATTCCAGGAAAAGAATTATTTGATTATATAATATTAAAAAAGCGTTTAAGTGAAATAGAAGCATGTAAATTTTATCAGGAAATAATAAGTGGAATAAATTATTTACATAAATTAAAAATAGCACATAGAGATTTAAAGCCAGAAAATTTATTATTAGATAATAATAAAAATATAAAAATAGTAGATTTTGGTTTAAGTAACTTATATAATCATAATGAATTATTAAATACTCCTTGTGGAAGTCCTTCATATGCAGCTCCAGAAATGTTAAATGGAAATAAATATAATGGTTATTTAACTGATATTTGGAGTTCTGGTATTGTTTTATTTGCAATGTTATGTGGTTTTTTACCTTTTGAAAATAAGAATAATAAGATTTTATTTGAAAATATCACTCAAGGTAAATTTAATATTCCTAATTTTATTTCTGAACAGGCTAAAGATTTAATTAATCATATTTTATGTGTTGATCCTAAAAAAAGATTCCATGTTAATCAAATTAAAAATCATCCTTGGTTTCATTTAGTTGATTTAAAAATTAATTTTTCTGAAGGTTTATTAATTAATAAAATTGTTATTCCTATTGATGAAGATTTAATTAATAAAATGAGTGAATATGATTATGATAAAAAAGAAGTTAGAAAAAATATTTTAGGTAATAAACATAATCATATTACTACTACTTATTATTTAATGCTTAAGAAAAAAATAAGAAAAGGAATTGAAAGCGTTGCTGATTTAAAATCTAAATTATTTGAAGATTATATTAATAATAATGATAATGATTTAAGTAAATATGGAAATGATATTGAAGAAGCTGTTAAAGAAAGATGTGATTTAAATAATAATAATAATAATGATAAAAAAATAGATTTTAAAGAAATCAATAATAATGAAAGTTTTAAAGAAGATTTTAATAATGAAAATAATAAGGAAAATAAATTTATTGATGATAATATTAAAAATGATATTATTATTAAAGATGAAAGTTTTGGAAATGTAAATTATGAAAAAAATTATGAAAATGATATTGAAAGTAAAAATGAAAATATTAATTTAAAAAAATTAGAAGATGTTGAAAAAATTAATTTAAATATTAATGAAGATAATATTATTGATGAAAAAGAAACAAATTTTAATAAAATTAATAAATTGATTGAAAATAGTTTAAATAAAATTGATGAAATAATAGAAAATAATATGAATAAAATTGATGAAATAAAAGAAAAGAAAGAAAAAATGAATGAATTAAAAGAAGAAAGTTCTGAAAAAATAAATATTATAAATACATTAGATTTAGAAAAAGAAAAAACCAATGAAAAAAATATAGAAAAAAATTTCGAAGAAAATAATAACATAAGTTTAGAAATAAAAGGAAATAAATCATATCAAAATATTAATTCAGAAGAAATAAATAATATAAAAAAAGAAGAAAAATTAGATGAAGAAAATATAGAAACAGAAAAAAAATTAAGTGCAAAATCATTGTTTAATAAAATTCCAAATTTTCTAAGAACTATAAATCAAAATAAAAATATAACAAAATTTCCAAACAGTGATAAAAGACTAGTAACTAAGAAAAAAATAATAGATTATTCAAATAAAAAAAAACATAAGCATTCAACTTCATTACATAATTTAGAAGATATAGGAAAAATAATGAATAAATTACCTTTTTTAAATAATGAAAAAAATAAAGAAAATAAATTATTAATAAATGAAGAAAACAATTTAAATTTACCTAAAAGAAATTTATCAATTGAAAATAAAATATCAACAGAACCAAATAAATTATATAAATTTAAATTTTTACCTAATCACAAAAATGAAAATGAAAAAAAAAATGGTATGAAAAATAAAGGGAATTTAATTCCAAAATGGAATTCTAATATTAAAACTGAAGAAAATCACAAAAAAAATTCTTCAAATTATAATAAAAGAAAAAAATATTCTTCTTCTGTTTATTCTGGTAGAAATGAAAAAAATAAAAGAATTTCTCAAGAAAAAAATAATGGAGAAAAAAAATTAATGCAAAATAGAATTAATGTTTTTTTAGTTCAAAGTAAAAAAAATGAAAATAAAAAAAGTAAAAAATTTTTTAATACAAGTATAAGTTTTGATAAAACTTTAGAAGAAGGAAAAAATAAAACTATTGAAAATCAAAGTGATAATGAAAATAGTTTTGATAAAAAAGAAAAAGATTTAAAATATATTAAAATGAAATCTAAAAATAAAACTTTTAATGTTAATGATGAAAGTGAAAAAGAAATTTTAAACAATAATAATCCTATTAATAATAATAATAAAATTATTTATCAAAATTATATTTTTGGTTCTACAAGGATTAACAGAAATATAGAAAATAATAATAATAAAAAAGAAAAAAAAAATGAATTAAATGAAAAAAAATTTATTACTAATCATTATATTCATCATAATTTAAATAAAGAAAATAATTTAATTGAACCTTTTGATTTAAAATCAATTATTTATTGTAATATATCTAAAATTAAATTTAATTTAGAAAAAGAGTTAAAAAATTATAAAATTCAATATTATGTGAAAAAAAATAAATATACATGTAAAAAGGGAGATATTAAATTTGAAATAAATATTATAAAAATAAATAATTATGATAGTTATAGTATTAAATTTTTAAGAAAAGAAGGTGCTTTTACACCATATAAGGAATTAATTAAAATATTAATCAATAAATTAATTATATTTTAAATACAAATTAACTTTATATTTATAAATTTAACTAAATACATTTTATTTTAAATTTTTAAATACTTATTTTTTAAATTCATAAATATATAAATTTCATTGAATTTATTTATTATAATATTTTCTTATTGAAAGATAAATATTTAAATAATAAAGTTTAAACATAAAAAAATAATATTAAATATTATAATTTATTTTCCCTATTTTTACTAATTAATTATCTATAAAATCTTAATATATTTTTTTATTTTTAAAAGTAGAAATATATTAAATTAAATCTTTATTTTATATTTTCATTTTTGTAAAAATATAATTTATAAATCTATTTTTCCTTTTTAATAAAGAAAAGAAATTTGGTTTAATATTACATAAATGAGGATTTAAAGTATAATTAGGGTCAAAATATTGTTTTATATCTTGATGCATAATAAAATTATTAAGACCAATTTCTCTCATTTGATCAAATCTATTTGGTATATTAATATTTTGATTAAGGAAAAAATTACCATTTATTTTATTTATTATTTTATTCAATTCTTTTATGAAAATATATTGCTTTTCTATATTTGGAATATCTTCAAAATATGGTAATGAAATAAAAAACATATTTTCTTTTTGACTATATTTTATTTCTGGAAGAGTAAATTTATTTTCAAAAATTTTATTATATTTTTTTTCAAAGTAATTTACAAAAAATTTCAAATATTGTTTATCTATAACAATTTTTATATGACGAGAATATTTATTATCTGTATTTTTATTTAAAAATATTTCATTAATTTTTATATTTTCTTTTTGAACATTAATTAAACCATAATAATCAAGAATTCCTAATAATTTATTAGTATTATTTTCTTTAACTTTAATTAAAACTTTTTTTTTCCCAAATTTATTTGAATCACCAATATAAGTAATAATCATATCATCAATAATTTGTTCTTCTTTTAATTTATCTAAAATTGAATTATCAGATTGATGAATATTAAAAGAGAAAAAATTATAATATTCTTTCTCAGTGTAAAGAAATTCTGTTTCTAATAATAAACTTAAAACATAACTGTTATTTAGAAATAAATTAGAGATATTAATATGATTTCCTGAAAAATCAGTAAAAGGATTAAATTTAACAATTTTTTCCTCTTTAGGAATAATAATTGAATAATATCTTAAACAATCATTCTGTAATTGTGATCCATAAAAATTATTAAAAAATAAATCATTAATAGTTAAATTTCTTCCTGAATATTTTTCCAAAAGTTTAATTGTATAATTATGTTTATTTAAAAAATCAAGTAATTTATCTACTGAAATTCCACTTTGAACTCTTATTCTTTTTGCTTTTAAATTAAATTTAAGAATATCATTATATTTACTCATATCAATAATACAATGTTTATAAGGAAAATAGATTCTACTATAATTAACATCTCTTATTAAAGGAATTTTATATATATTTGCATATTCAAATATTTTTTGAACATCAAATATATTTGTTGGATATACTATTCCTAAATAATTTCCATCTGAATTATTTAATATATATTTATCTTTTAATCTCAAAATCATATTTTTATTGAATTGCCTATATCTAAATTTCTTTCCAAGGAAACTAAATCTAAACTTATATAAATAATAGAAAATAAAAGGACTAACACCTAAAAGAAAATTTTTTTTCTCCATATAAATAAATAAAACAAAAAATAAATAAATTTT
>JAEEGK010028061.1_pt1 | contig 11321 bp, 6 predicted proteins | sample 8958771 | NCBI WGS metagenome assembly JAEEGK01 (sample SAMN16246547, study PRJNA631951) | gut metagenome | biome: gut microbiome; feature: rumen; material: SC-attached | host: Bos | place: Iran: Karaj | collected 2018-10 | reverse complement strand
TCCCAACTGTGATGCAGTCGGATGTGTCCCCGTTCGTGGGCAAGTATCGAAGGGTTGCACTCCTCGTAGTCAATCCGGCTTAACACGATGGTGTGCATCCATGAGAAAGGTGCGACGGGCAGGTCGACAACTGCCAGTGTCACACCATCCTCCAACGAATGTTGCTCACTATTCTTAATCATTCGGCGCAATTGCCGATAACTGTTTGCAATATATAGCAATCGGCAGACGAGGCCGATAATGAAAGCAGCAAAGATGACGCGCGGTCCGAAGATCATCTTCACATACTCCATCCCGTTTGTCTCTGCAGTAGCGATAACGGAATCCTCTGCCGAGATAGTACCTGATTCTGCTATTACCAGTTCGGGGTAATTTGCCTCCCGCGCCAGTTCTACCACTTTCGTTTCATGTAATGTGACAACGCATAGAGGCAGTAAGAGCGAAAGCAGAATGGACGACAGCAGCACGATACGGTTCAGCCGGTGCATCGTCTCACGCTCCATCAACAGCCGATAGCAGAAATAAAACACGGCTATCAACACGGCAACCTTTAAATCGTAGATCAGGAACTCAGCCATTACTTACGGTGCTTTAGGATTTCCATAATCTCACTGACCTCTTCATCGCTTAACTGCTCGTCCTTGGCAAAGAAAGATACGAGCGATGCAAACGAGCCGCCAAAGAATGTGTTCTGTACCTCTTTCATATACGCACGCGTGTATTCCTCTTTGCTGATTGTGGTGCTGAAGAGTTGGGCCTTTCCTTTCTTTTCCGAATCGACAAACCCCTTATCCTTTAAGATCTTCAGAAATGTCAGCAATGTGGTCAGAGCCGGTTTGGGCTCCGGATACTTCTCCATGATTTCAGACGAGAAGCCACTGCTCTCTGGCAACGACCAGAGTATGTTCATCACTTGCGTCTCAGCCTTAGTAAGCGTTCTGCTCTCCTTCATATTCTAAACTTTTAGAGTTTCTGCGGCAAAGATACTCTAAGTTTTTAGAACTTCCAAATATTTCACTCTAATTCTTTAGAATATTAACAAGAATTAAGAGACTGTTGGGTTTACGAGGCAAAAGATAAAAGACAACTACCGAATCTTGCTCGTAACCCGGTACCTTTTGCTCGTAACCCGGTGCCTTTTGCGGAAAACCCGGTGCCTTTTGCGGAAAACCCGGTGCCTTTTGGCTGTAAACCCCTGCCTTTTGGCCGGGTGTCGGTTCAGGTGTCGGTTCCTGCTCCCAAAGGGCGGCATGAGTCGCTGTCTCCTCACTTTTTCATGCCGTTTTTGCTATACTAATTGTCATTCGCACTTTATATCCTACACTCCCTGCACTTCCTACACCTAAGAAAGTTCAACAGGTGTAGGAAGTGCAGGAAGTGCTGGGTGTTTTCTGCGATTAACAATCAGTGGAGTGTATATCGAAGCTACAGTATCCCCACGAATCGGGGGCACACCTGTTCTATTTCCTGTGATACGATAATGTTCATGATCGCTTTATTTCTTCATCAACAAAATGATAGCTTTTGTACTTTGTCCGCTTGAAGAACTTCTCGCACAATCTCTTATAGGCATTGCCATAGCCTTCATAACACCATTTGTACATGGAGCATTTGTCTGGAATGCAAATAAACGCCTCATCGTGTACAGGCTCCAAGCGATGCCTCTCTCCGTCAATCTCAATAATAACAGTCTTTGGATTTCTCATTGTTCTATCATTTGGAGGAATTCATCCTCATTGACAATCTTGATGCCGAGCTTCTCAGCCTTCTGGAGTTTCGACGGGCCCATGTTGTCGCCCGCCAGGATGAACGAGGTCTTGCCGCTGATGGAGCCGACGTTCTTGCCACCGTTCTGCTCGATAAGGAGTTTGTACTCGTCGCGGCTGTGGTGCTGGAACACGCCGCTGATGACGATGGACTGTCCGGCGAGCTTGTTGCTCTGGGCCGCCGTCTGCTCGGTCGAGAGGGCGAACTGCAGGCCGTAGCCGCGCAGCCGCTCCACTATCTGGCGGTTCTGCTCGTTGTGGAAGTAGCTGATGATGCTCTTGGCCATCACCTCGCCAATGCCCTCCACCTCCTGCAGCTCCTCCAGTCCGGCCTGCATCAGGGCGTCCATCGACTTGAAGTGGCGGGCCAGCAGACGGGCTGAGGTCTCGCCGACAAAGCGGATGCCGAGGGCGAAGACGACACGCTCAAAAGGCACCTCCTTCGACTTCTGGATGCCGTTGACGATGCGCTGCGCCGACTTCGTGCGGCTTCCGTCGCCGTTAATCTGCTGCACCTCGATGTCGTAGAGGTCGGCCACGTTGTGGATGAGTCCGCGACGGTAGTACTCGTCGACGGTCTCAGGCCCCAGCGAGTCGATGTTCATGGCCTTGCGGGCTATGAAGTGCTCGATGCGGCCCTTGATCTGCGGCGGACAGCCAGTGTCGTTGGGGCAGTACCAGACAGCCTCGTCCTCATAACGAATGAGGGGCGTGCCGCACTCCGGACAGCGCTTGATGAACTGCACGGGCTGGGCGATGATGGGACGCTGGTCGATGTCGATACCCACAATCTTGGGAATAATCTCGCCGCCCTTCTCCACATAGACGTGGTCGCCGATGTGGAGGTCGAACGAGCGGATGAAGTCTTCGTTGTTGAGCGTGGCGCGGCGCACGGTAGTGCCTGCCAACTGTACGGGAGCCATATTGGCCACTGGCGTGACGGCACCCGTTCGGCCCACCTGATAGGTTACCTCTAAGAGTTCGGTGCAGGCGCGCTCGGCCTTGAACTTATAGGCGATGGCCCAGCGGGGCGACTTGGCCGTGAAACCGAGGGCGCGCTGCTGGCGCAGGGAGTTTACCTTGAGCACGATGCCGTCGGTGGCTACGGGCAGGTTCTTGCGCTCCTGGTCCCAGTAGTTGATGAAGTCCATGACTTCGTCTACCGTATGGACTTTCTTCATGCCCTCGCTGATCTTGAAACCCCACTGGCGGGCGGCCTCTAAGTTCTCGTAGTGACCATCGGCGGGCAGTTCGTCGCCCAACAGATAATAGAGGTACGCATCGAGCTGGCGGCTGGCCACTACGCGCGAGTCGAGGCTCTTCAGCGTGCCGCTGGCGGCATTGCGCGGATTGGCAAACAGCGGTTCCTCGGCGGCCTCGCGCTCGGCGTTCAACCGCTCGAACGACTTCCACGGCATCAGGATTTCGCCGCGAATCTCGAACTCATGCGGTATGGGTGGGGATGGGTGAAGGGTGAAGGGTGAAGGGTGAAGGGTGAAGGGTGAAGGGTGAAGGGAGGTTAGTTCTGAGGATGAAGGTATTCTCCCTTCACGAGAACCAAGTACCAGCGGAATGGCGCGAATGGTGCGCACGTTCTGCGTCACGTCGTCGCCCTGCACACCGTCGCCACGGGTGACGGCCTGCACAAGCCGGCCATCGACGTAGGTGAGCGAGATGCTCAGACCGTCGTACTTCATTTCGCAGCACACCTCGAAGGGCTCCCCGGCCAGGCCACGGCTGACGGAGTCGTACCAGTCGCGCACGTCCTGCTCGGTGTAGGTGTTGGCTAACGAGAGCATGGGGTACTTGTGGGCCACCTGCCGGAACTCCGTCTGCAAGTCGCTGCCCACGCGCTGGGTTGGCGAGTTGGGGTCGGCCATCTCGGGATGACGGGCCTCCAGCTCCTGCAGCTCGTGCATCAGCTGGTCGAAGTCGTAGTCGCTGATGCTGGGCTGGTTCTCGACGTAATATCGGTGGTTATGCTCGTGCAGCTCGCGGCGCAGCTGCTCTATCCGCTGTTTCTCGTCCATAGTTTATTTGATCACGATTTTCTTTCCGTTCACGATATACAGTCCCTTGACGGGCTTGGCTACGCGACGACCCAGCAGGTCGTAGACCGTCTCCTTCCTTGTTTGTCGCGATTCCATCGCGGCCCCCTCAACGCCCGTCACCTCGTCAGCCGGCACGCTGCCGTAGTAGTAGAGGCGGAAGTTGTCGAAGATGACCCAGTAGGCTGAAGACATATTGGTAGACTTGACGCCCACCTTGAGCGAGCCGCCATCGGCAGTCACGCTGGTCAGCACCTGGTTCTCATAAAAACCCTTGCCGAAGTAGGCGCTGGCTGCCTGCATGTCGTTGGGCACGTACTTGCCGCTGGCCACTGCCGACTCATTGCCCTTGCCGATCTTGCGCGACAAGATGGTGTCGCAGATATGGGCCAACTTCGCACTGCTGCCACCCGCATAGACGGTGGCATTCACCTTGTTGGTGCCGGCCTTGTAGTCCTGATACGACGCACTCGTCGAACCGGGGCGCTGGAAGCCCTGCACGCAGAAGGCGTAGGTTCCGGCGGGCAGGTCCTTGACCGTCTGGTTGAAGTCGAAGGCCTTCTCGAAGAACTCGCCGCAGCCGTAGTTGATGACCGCAGCACCCGTCCAACCGTCGGTGTTCTCGTCGATGGTGGGGTTGACGAGCAAATAGGTCAGGTCGAAAGGCTTCGACAAGTCAGTAGGCGACACTCCGGCAGCAAGGAAGTCGGCGCCGGCCTGCCGGGCCTCATCCTTAATCTGCTGCAGCTCCGTGGTGCTCACGGCTGCGGCCATGCGCTGCTCGAGGCTGGCCAGAACGGTCTGCAACAGCCCGTCGGTAGCGGCATCGGCACAGACATGGGGCACCTCAGCCAGCAACTTCACCTGCTGCAAAGCCTCGGCCACCTGACCCCTCATCAGCTCGACGGCCTTCTCCTCAGCCGCCTTCGTCTGTTCGATGGTCATGATGAGCCAGCGCTGCGCCTCGGCAGTGTTGGCAATGTTGAACGTGGCCTGAGCCGTGTTGCCGTTGGCATTGGCCTGCAGGCACTTCGGCGTCCAGTTCGACTCGGGGTGGATAATCCAGTAGCCGCGCTGTCCGTCAACATCGACGCGACCGCGCATCAGGTGCCAATTCTCGTTGGCCGTCAGCGCCGTCTTCGCGGCCGTCTTGATGCCGCCGCTGTAGGTCATGTACTGGCCGGTGGCGGCATTGCGCAGCTGGTAATACTGGTTCTGTGGGGTGAAGGTGATGTACCAAGCCGCGCTGTCGTTCCCGGCAGCCTCGGTGCTCGTCATTTCCACCCACTTCAGCTGTCCGCTGGCGTTGGGCTTCAGGAAGGATGTATAGAGCCCGCGGTCCTGCGCCTCGTTCTTGATGTAGTACTTGATGGTGTCCTCCTGATTGAGGGCATAGTAAGGCTCGGCAAAGAGCGACGACGTGTGCTGCAGGCCGTCCTCACCCAAGGCCTGACAGACCAGTGAGTTGCCGATGTAGAGCAGGTCGGTGCCGTTGTCCTCGTTGGCACCATTGATGCCGTAGGGCCACATGTGCTGGTAGTCGCCGTTCAGCTGCTGCGTCTTGTTGTCCCAGAACGTCAGCACTTCAGTCACGCGGTCGCCCAGCCAGTAGCCGGTGCCGTAGCCGTCGCCATTAACCGACGAGCGAAGGTTGTGGCGGCTCCACTCGGTGTCGGCCCAGGGAATGACGCCGATGCCGTGCAGCATCTCGTGCATGATGGTGCCGCAGCGCTGGTAGGAGGTGTTCGGCCCCACGCGGATCCAGCCGCCATACGAGCAGTCGGCAGTGGGTGTTCCCGAGGCATAGCCGACGCTCGGGTTGAAGCCCTTCATCTCGGTCAGGTTGTTCCACCAGTTCACGGCAGTCTCTGCCGCCGTCTTGATGCGGTTATAAGTGGTCTGGTCGCCGCCGTCGCGCATCGACAGCTTGATGGTTCCCATCGGCAGGGTGTAGAACTTGATGGCGTCGCCGTAGCCCGTCACGCCGTCCTTGTTGGTGGCGTAGGCACGCATATAATACTTCGTGGCGGGCTTCAGGCCGTCGAAGTAGTAAATGATGCCGTTGTTCGACAGCTGCTTGGTGCTGACGATGTCGTCGACCGTAGGCTCCGGCGTCTCGCTCAGACAGAAGCCGCGCTTCTGGATGGCCGAGCCGCCATTGGCAGAGGCCGACCCCTTGATGCGCCCGAAGGCCATCGTTGCACCGCGTGCAAATCGCGTATCGGTTGTTACTTTCGGTGTCTGCGCCAAAGCCTGCTGCGCAAACAGCGAAGCAAGGCCAGTAAGGAATAACGTTCTTAGTTTCATATTAGTAGTTATTTTATTATTTAATTAGTAGTTATTTTATTATTTATTCACTATCATATTGATGAGGGCAGTCACGTCGAGGAGCGTCACAAAGCCGTCGCCGTTCACGTCTGCAGCCCGCTGTGAAAATACATCAGGCGTGAGACCCAACAGGTAGTTCACGATGCAGCTGACGTCGGCACCGCCAACCTCACCGTCGCGGTTGATATCGCCCGTGACGATGTTGCCATAATAATAGAGATTGAAGCCTGTGAAGATGGTCCAGTAGCCACTTTCCGCCGCCGTACAACGCAGGCCGACCTTCAGCGAACCACCGTCAGACTCCACCCTGCTTTCCACATGTTCTTTATAGTGGCCTTTGTTGAAGTAGATGCTGGCTGCCTCCATGTCGTTGGGGATGTAATAGCCGTCGACTTGAGATTCACTACCACCCAACGACGAAGCCTGATTTCTGTTCACGGCGTGAGACACTAGCTTCGAAGCATTGCCAGCATAAACGGAAGTCGTCACGGCCGTTCCACTGCAAGCATCAGGCCATCCTGGACGCTGGAACGCCTGTGTATGAAAACCATAGAAGCCGGCAGGCAGCCCTGTGATGGTCTGCGAGAAATCGAACGTCTTCTGATAATACTCCACACAGCCGAACTTCAGGTCGGTAATGGGCTCATCTGTTGCCCATCCGTCAATGCTTTCGTCCACTGTGGGATTTACTATCAACCACGTCAGGTCGAAAGGATTATCACCAGTCGTTGGCGTGACACTCCGCAGGAACGTCATCGCAGCAGCCTTGGCCTCGGCTGGCAACAGCGACAACTCGTCCACCGAGGTGGAACTTGCCATACGTGCTTCTACGCCACTGATGGTAGTTAGCAGCGTCTCATCAGCACCCTTCACGTCCTCCAAATGGGCGACATTGGGCAGTGCCTTAACGTGCTTCAATATATCCTCGGCTTCCTTCTTCCACTGCTCTGCAGCCTTGGTCTCAATGGCGGTCAGCTCGTCTGCAGTCAGGATAAGCCAGCGCTGCGTTTCAGCCGAATTGGCTATATTGAACGTAGCAGCCGTCGTAGCCCCGCTGGAGTTGGCCTGCAGACACTGGGGTGTCCAGTTCGACTCGGAATGAATAATCCAATATCCGCGCTGTCCGTCAACATCGACGCGACCGCGCATCAGGTGCCAGTTCTCATTGGCCGTCAGTGCCGACTTCGTAGCCGTCTTGATGCCATTATTATAAGTAAGGTATTGTCCCGTTGCTGCATTGCGCAGCTGGTAGTACTGATTAGCGGGCGTGAATGTGACATACCAAGCCGTGCTGTCATTCTCGGCAGCCTGGGTAGCAGTCATACTGACCCATTTCAATTGCCCCGACTTGTTAGGCATTAAGTATGCTGTATAGCGTCCACGGTTCTCTGACTCATTCTTGATGTAGTATTTCACATCGTCTTCCTGATCGAGGGAGTAATATGGGTCGGCGAAGGTTGCAGATCTGTGTTCAAGACCATCCTCGCCAAGAGCTTGACCAATCATAGCGTTGGCATAATATAGTTGAAGAGTTCCATTGTCCTCTTGAGCGCCATTAATGCCGTATGGCCACATATGCTGAGTATCGCCATTGAGACGCGAACCGGTGGTATTGTCCCAGAAGTCGAGGAAGGCCGATACACGGTCGCCCAGCCACTGCCCTGTACCATTACTTGAGCGCAGGTTACCTTTACTCCACTGGGTTGAATAGCTAATGACGCCCAATCCGTGCTGCATCTCGTGCATAATCGTTCCCGTACGCTGATACGACTGGTTTGGACCAACATTCATCCAAGGTTCATCCTTATAGTTACAGTCGGCGGTAGGTGTGCCTGAGCCGTAGCCTACAGCAAAATGTTTCTGGATGCTGGTCAAGCTACTAAAGATGTCACAGGCCTCAGTAAGTGCATCATTGATGCGCTTGTTTTCTGCTTCACTTCCACCATTGTTATACCAATAAGTGACATTGCCCTTTGGCACAGTGCTAAACTTAATAATGTCACCATAGCCAACCTGATTGCCAGCGGTAATGGTGTAGGCACGCATATAGTACATCGTAGCAGGCTTCAAGTCCTTCAGCCAATACATAGTACCGTTGTGTACCATGGTCGTTGTGCAGCGATTATCAGCAATGGTGGGTTCTGGCGACTCAGCGTAGCAGAAACCCTGCTCCTTGATGACAGCACCGCCGTCGGCAACCGTCATACGTCCGAAGGCCATCGTGGCTCCACGCGCAAAGCGCGGATCGGTGGTCACTGTCGGGACAGGTCCCGCTGGGTTGCTAAGCAATTCCTCATCGGCCTCACCGTAAGGTGTATCACGCAACAGTTTCACATAATCGACAGCAATCTTAGCCGCACTAGCCGACCCTACATTAGGAACAGCCTTAAAGCCCACCTGCACCTTGCCCATTGTGGCCTTGGTCAGTGTGAAGCTGATTTCATCCTTTATCCACTGGCCTTTGGCAAATGATGAGACTTTCGACATAGTCTTTGTTCCGCTCTGCGGAATCCAGCCTGTCAGACTTGTGCCTGCCGTCTGGGCAGCATCGCCATTATAGTAGGCACTCACTATCTTATACTTGCCGGCAGGCAGGTACACGCCTTGAAAGAGTTTCAACTCAACGCCCCAACCCGTCGACAGTGCCAACACGCCGCCATCGGTAGTCCCTTCGGCATTGGCAGTTGGAATAGCCGCATTGTTATAGGTTTTCTTCGTGCCCACCTGATAGGTGCCGACAATGGTGTAGTCAACGTCATAGTCGTTCGTCCAACCTTTCACTGGCAGCATCTCCTGAGCCACGTTGCCAGTCTGATTTACATCGTAGTCATACTGACTGTCGAACAGGCTATTGGTCAGGTAGTGCTCCGTCAGGTCGTAATACTCTTGCGCATTGGTTGGAGCCAACGACAAAGCCACGAAAGCTGATGCCGCAAAATGTCTTAGTCTCATAAGTGTTATCAAGTTAATAGTTATCGCTCTTTGTCATTCATTCAGATTGGTTCATACGGCAGGCCGAAGACATCGGCAACGGCCTTGAATACCACCTTACCCTCGACGATGTTCAGGCCCTTGGCCAGGGCCGAGTCGTCCTTGCACGCCTGCTGCCAGCCTTTGTCGGCCAGGGCGAGGGCATAGCGAAGGGTGGCGTTGGTGAGGGCCAGCGTCGAGGTGTGGGACACCGCTCCGGGGATGTTGGCCACACAGTAATGGATGATGCCGTCCTCAACGTAGACGGGATTGCTGTGGGTGGTAGGCCGCGAGGTCTCGAAGCATCCGCCCTGGTCGATGGCCACGTCGACGAGCACCGTTCCCGGCTCCATCAGCGCCAGCATCTCCTTGGTAATGAGGTGGGGCGTCTTGTCGCCCGGCACGAGCACCGAACCAATGACGATGTCGACGTCCTTCAGTTGTCTGACGATGTTGTGCTCTGAGCTGTACAGGGTGTGCACGTTGGCCGGCGTCTCGATGTCGAGCTGGCGCAGACGGGGCAGCGAGATGTCGGTGATGGTCACGTCGGCTCCCAGTCCGGCAGCCATCATTGCTGCGGCCTCGCCGACGATACCGCCGCCGAGCACCAGCACTTTGGCAGGAGGCACGCCGGGCACACCATTGATGAGCTTGCCCTTGCCACCCTGCGTCTTCTGCAGGTAATAGGCACCGTTGAGTACGGCCATGCGTCCGGCCACCTCGCTCATGGGCTGCAGCAGGGGCAGCGAGCCGTTCGGCAGCTGCACCGTCTCATAGGCTAGACAGACGGCTCCGCTCTTCAGCATGGCGTCGGTCAGCTCGCGCTCACTGGCAAAATGGAAATAGGTAAACAGCAGCTGGCCTTTCCTGATCAGTTTATACTCCGGCTCGATGGGCTCCTTCACCTTCACAATCATATCGGCCTCGCGATAGACGTCCTCGATGGTCGGCAGTATCTGTGCGCCGACGGCCACATACTCCGAGTCAGCGAAGCCACTACCCTCGCCTGCCGTATGCTGCACCACCACCTCGTGACCGTGCCTTATCATTTCTGCTACTCCCGCCGGGGTCATGCCCACGCGGTTCTCATTGTTCTTAATCTCCTTTGGAATACCGACTTTCATATTCTTCTCTAGTTATTTGTTGGGTTATTGTTTTACAATTGCATGCTGGGCTTCATCACGTCGTGACACTTCACCGACTTCTGCTTGGAGAGGCTATAAGATGCTGTGGCACGAATGTCCTCGACGCTGGCTCCAAAGCCGATGGTATATTTGCCGGGAGCAGTCTCCCAAGCCTGGGTGGCTTCGTTATAGGAGGCTAAGTCGTAGTGCGAGAGCTTCATCGTGAGCGTCTGACTCTTGCCGGGCTGGAGTTCCTGCGTCTTGGCAAAGGCCTTGAGTTCGCGGGCGGGTTTTTCCAGACCGCCGGCCGGAGCGCTGACGTAGAGCTCGACCACCTCCTTGCCGACCCGCTGGCCCGTGTTAGTAACGGTGATAGAGGCCGTGAGTCCATCGCTGGTGGCTTTTACAACGGGTTTGCTATACGCGAAGGTCGTGTAGCTCAATCCATAGCCGAAGGGATAAGACACCGATTTGCCGGTCGTGGTGAAGTGCCGATAGCCCACGTTGATGCCCTCCATGTGCTTGGTGTAATCCTGGAACTCCACCTTGTCGTTGCCACGTCTGCGACCACCAGCTGCCGGCCGGACGTTGGGGAAACTGGCACTCGAGGGCAAGTCGATGAGGTTGTTAGGCCACGTCATCGTGAGCTTGCCCGAGGGATAGGCCTTGCCCGTCAACACATCGGCCACGGAATAGCCGCCCTCCTGACCTGGCTGCCAGGCAAGGAGAATGGCATCGGGCATCGCCTTCCACGAGGCGGTCTCAATGACATTGCCCATGTTGAGCACCACGACCACGGGCTTGCCTGCCAGATGGAAGGCGCCGCAGACGTCGGTGATGAGCTGCCGTTCAACGTCCTTGAGCGTGAAGTCGCCCTCCTCCTGACGGTCGGAACCTTCGCCGGCCTGGCGTCCTATGGTGATGATGGCGAGGTCAGACTCTTGGGCCTGAACATTGATGACAGGACGGCTGACGGCCATCTCGGGCAGAAGCGGCTTGCCCCAGAACCAGCCACCACGTGCCGAAGCCGCAGCAGTGAGGCTCTGCTGATAGGTCTGATAGCTCTTGTAGACATCGGCGAGCTT
>JAEEGK010028057.1_pt1 | contig 11322 bp, 10 predicted proteins | sample 8958771 | NCBI WGS metagenome assembly JAEEGK01 (sample SAMN16246547, study PRJNA631951) | gut metagenome | biome: gut microbiome; feature: rumen; material: SC-attached | host: Bos | place: Iran: Karaj | collected 2018-10 | reverse complement strand
GTGATTTTAAATTAGAAGAACCGACATGTTTTAAAGATGATCATCCGTATTTGAGGAAAAGATCTAGTTCTTGCGTGCATCCTTTGGGCGATTATCTGGAAAATTATGTTACATTTGATTCTAGAACATACGTAGCACCGGGGGATTGGATTTATCTTTATGATAGTGCTAACCAGCTACTTGGTGCATATACGGGTTCAGAACTTGCAGGGAAAACTGTGACTGTAGGTACGAAAACGCTAAAGATTGTTCTTGAAGGCAACGACGATAATCAACAGGGGTGGGGTTACGCAATAGATAAGATTGAACACATGCCGTATGAGGTGTTATATCCTTTACTTAATAATGTTAGGAGAATGAAAAAATGAAAGAGTTTATCCTGATTGCCGTATTTATTTCTATTGCTGTTTTGGGATGTGATGACACGACTTCTAGACCATTTGAGATAATCTCGCAGGTAGAAGACTCTTTAAGTTCTGGAGAGTGTGTTGTTGAAAAATCGTCTAGTAGTATGAATGAGTTTGTAAAAAAAAACGAAATAGTTATAAGTCAAGACTGTACAACAGGAAATGAAAAAACAGGCATCGTGTTTGATGTTGATTCTGTGCGCTGTGGAAAAAATGGAAATATTTATTTTGGTTTAGATTGGAAGGAATATGCTAATGTGTCACCACTTCAATTTTATTTATTTTCTGATAGTAGTGCAACAATGACAAAGGATTCTCTTTGGATTTTAGATACTGAATTCGCGATGGAGTCAAACTGTGAAAAGTTGAATATACCCAATTTAAATTTATCAAATGCGTTCTGTTTGCAAAAATTTGAGGAACGTGAAAATAAAAAATTAGTTTTAAATTATCGGAATTCTGAAAATGAAAAAAAACGTGGTGTTTATTTTATTTATAGCAAATATGGTTTTTATAAGGCTTTTTGTAATGTGAAATCTAATGCGTGTGAATTGCTTTTTTCATGTGTAATCCAATATGACGGAACCTATAATTTCTCTAAGGAACCAAGTGTTGTTGATGTGGAACGAAAAAATGTGGATTGTGTTATTATATTTTAAAAAAAGATAATGTACTTGTTTTTGTAAAATTTCAAGTGTAAATGCCGTAAAATGAAATTTGAGATTTTTTTTAAAGAGAGGAATGCCATGAAAAAAAATCTTTCTACTAATTACAATCGCTATTGGATTTACAATAGCTCAAACTGATGAACCTACTTATGATGATGATGGTCGATGTAATACATCGGGTGCTACAATAAGCGAGGGTATTTATGAGCCGGAGGATGCTTGTGCACAGACAGGTTATGTGTGCAGGCTCGCAAGTGAATCTACTGGTGCTGTTATTTTTTGGCTTGGAAAATCCGCGGATTGTAGTGAATTTTATACAACGAGAATGACAACTTATTATCCAAAGCAGAAGGTCTCTAACGAAATTGATCCAGGTAATCCGAACAATAAATTACGTTTGACTTTGATTCCTGGTATAGGTTATACGAATACTTTTGGAATTGCGGTAATGGCTTCACAGTTGCTTGCTGCAAAAATGGACAAAGCTCAAGTAAGTGTTATTTATAAGTTTATTCCGGGGTTGCGGGGTCTTCTTTTTGTTGTATATAAAAAGTTACGTCTGATTTGACTGGATTCTTCGCGGTTTACACCGCTCAGAATGACGTTGCTAGTAACTATGGACTAGTAACTAGTAACTAAAAAATTCTATCATTCCTTCAATGAATCTCGTCCGCATATTCCTTTTTCTGAGTGCGCTTGCCGCGTTCTCTTTCGGAGCATCCTCAAAGATGGAAAACTTTCTGTTCAACGGGCGCTGGTCCCATGCCGATGGCGTGAGCCGCGTAAGTGCGCCTGCCTCGTCCATTACGTTCACCGCCAAGGCTTCCAAAATCATGGTTACGCTCGAAGGCCAGTCCCGCTGGCGCCTCGACCGTGACGGCAAGCAGATCGACCAGTTCGAAATCGGTTCCAAGGAAGAGCATGCGACCAAGGTCGAGGACGACGGTTCGTTCCACAAGTACCGCCTCATCAAGATTAGCGAGAGCGGCGCTCCCGAAGTCAAGTTCTACGGAGTACAGCTCGAAGGCGAGTTCGGCGATGCTCCCAAGCCTTCGTCTCGCCGCATCGAGTTCATCGGCGATTCATTCACGGTGGGTTTTGGCTGCGAAGGATCTTCGGCTGATGACGGCTCTCTCGAGTTCGAAAAGACGAACGCCTCCAAGAGTTACGCCTACCTTCTTGCGAGCGGTTTTGGCGCCGATTATCAGGTGAACGCTTTCAGCGGTCGTGGTCTTGTGCGCAACTACGACAATATCGTGCCCAAATGGACACTCGAAAAACTCTATGATTACACGGTCATGGGGTCCGTGACTGAATACGCGAAACCGGAACGCTGGAATTTCGAGAATTTCCACCCGCAGGTCATCGTCGTCTTTATCGGAATCAACGATTTTCAGGGGAACCCGCCGTATGCAGACAAACGAAAATTCAAAAAGTCCTATGCGGCGTTGCTTTCCAAGCTCCGCAAGGCTCATCCGGGTGTAAAGTTCCTGCTTGTTTCGACGAAAATTTGGCCCAATGACGACCTCGGCCCGACTGTCAAGGAAATTTACGACGAAGAAGTTGCCGCCGGACACGCAGATTTGGAGTACAAACACGTCTATACATCGAATGTCGCCTTGCTCGGACATCCGGACATCCATTCACAGGAAGAACTCGCTAGTACCTTGAGACCCATAATAGCCCGTCTTGGACGATGGCTTTCAAGATAATTTGGAACATGTAATTCCCTTTTTTGTATATTTAAAGGGCCGATGTCTCAAATGGATATGTGATTATGTCTGCAAGGTTTATGCGAAAAGTTTACACCCTTTTCAGGATGAATTTCCTGATCGTTGTGCTTTTGGTGGTTACCGCCGTAGCCATGTTTGCATATAAGCATTTTTTGGATGATGTCCTTGAGATCAATCTCGGCGAGTATCCTTACGTGGTGGCTAGCGCAGATTCCGTGGATGGGGGAACGTCCGCTATTTCGATGACGCGGAAGGATAGTTCCGTCGTAATCGAGTATGAACTTCGCGAAGGTTACGCCTATCCGTACGTGGGTATCAAGATTTATCTTGGCGACGGCAAGTCCAGGGGACTGGACCTTTCCAACTACGATAGCCTTTTTGTATGGTTGAAACCGCGTAACGAGGGGTCCGTCCGCCTTTACATGCGCGGCTACGACAGTGCGCTTTACCGCAAGAACGACGAGACGTCTCTCAAGTTCAACGAAATTGAATTCACTCCGACGAAGGAGCCTTACCCGGCCGTGTTTGTCCCGCAGGAATTCCGCGTGGCGGGCTGGTGGGTTTCCCAGAACGAAATCAATGTCCACAAGGCGAGGGTCGATCTCTCGAACATTCCGCTTATCGAAATCCAGACGGGGACTAACGCTCCGCTCGGTTACGGTGGAATGGAAATCAAGAAACTCCGTTTCAAGGGCAAGAAAATTTCCCAGGTCGATCTCGTGACGACTCTTGTCGCGCTCTGGTTCGTCACGTTCCTTATCATCCTGATTATCAGGTTCTTCGACTACAGCCGCGAACGCGCGGTGAACAAGAAAAAACAGGAAGAGCTCAAGAAGAACCTCCGCGCCCTCGAAATCGAGAAGAGCGAGTACGAACGTTCCAGCAAGGAAGACCCGCTTACCGGTTGTCTCAACCGTGCTGGCTTTAGCGGAGTTCTCCTTCGCGAACAGGAGGAACTGAACCGCAAGGGCAATCCTGTTTCGTTCATGATTTTCGATATCGACCACTTCAAGAATATCAACGATACCTACGGTCATCTTGTCGGTGACGAAGTCCTCGTGAATTTAGCGAAACTTGTGCAGAGCATGATCCGCAATACGGATTCGCTTGTGCGTTGGGGTGGCGAAGAGTTCGTGATTCTGAGTGATGACACGAGCATCCAGAATGCGGCGTTCCTCGCCGAGAAACTGCGCAAGGCGATTGAGTCTGCGACGCTTATTACGCAACAGCAGGTGACATGCTCCTTCGGCGTGACCGAAATGGTGCCGGGCGAGGACCCGAAGTCTCTCATCGCACGTGCGGACAAGGCGCTGTATTCGTCCAAGGAAGGCGGACGCAATCGCGTGACTGTTGCAACGTTCAGGCGGAACCGCTAGGTTTTGATTGATGGGGCGGCTTCCTGCAGTTCGTATTCCGTCTGTCTGTGTTCCGGTGGCTCTTGCTGCTGCGGCATTTCTTCTTTCGTGTTCGAAACATCCGGAAGTCGAAGACTTTAAACAAATCCAGCTGCAGTGGAATGCGCATGACGATGCGGCGGAACAGTCCGGGGCGAAAGACGATTGCGTGATTGACATCACGTCGAAAATTATGCGTGCTCCGGCGGTCGTCGCTTCGAAGCTTGTTGAAATTTCTTATGAAGTCGAGTACCATGTGCTCGGGAACGGTCTGCTTGTCTTTGATGGCCGTTGTAGCGATACCCGTTTTTCTGATTTGCACGAGTGTTCGTGGCAGGCGACTTGTGGTGTCGGTTCGACTTCCGTTGTAAAATTCCACAACGAACGATAGCGGTAAACCCTATCCTATTGAGCTGTATAAAGATATCTTTGTATATGGTTCAGCCCGCCCGCGCTGTCTCGAGTTGGATGAGATTGGGAAACAGGTAAGGTAATTAGATGGATTGCGCGGGCTGTGTGATGAGAGGATTTTTTTGTGAAACCGATTTTTGAATACACCGATTATCGCGAGTGGATTAGAGATGCTTTTGAAGATTTCAAAAAGCGGAAGGCTGTCATATCCTGGCGATACATGGCGATGAAACTCGGAGCGGATCCGGGAAACCTCCTCCGCATTTCCCAAGGAAAAATCCATCTGGCTGTGAATTTTATCAAGCCTATGGCCGAATTCTTTGAATTGGACGAGAAGGAAACCTCCTACTGGACGGAACTCGTCTATTTTGGCCGTGCCAAGAGCGACCAGGAAGCGCTTAACCATTATGAAAAGATGCAGGCGTTAAAAGGTATTCCTTTAAAGCGTCTTGCCAAAAAAGAGCTTGAATTTTACCGTCATTGGTACTACAACGCTATCCGTTCCGTAATAGGTATTTGTAATTTTAAAGATGATTATGAGGGTCTTGCCGAATGTTGCACGCCGGCAATAACGGTGGAGCAGGCTAAGGATGCTGTAAAGCTCTTGCACGACCTGAATATGATTTCTGAGGGAAAGGATGGGTTCTGGAAGGTGAATGACACTTTTGTGAGTACTGGTGGTAACTGGAGGTCCGAAGCCGTTCGGGTGTTCCAGAAGGAGACGATTCGCCTTGCTGGCGAATCGCTCGAGCGCCATGCGCCTCCGCTTCGCGACATAAGCACCGTGACGATGACGTTCAGTATGAATGATATCCAGTTGATTCGCGAAAAGATCAAGGAGTTTCGTTCGGATTTGTTGCGCCTATCCCAGGACGGGACAGGTGATGATACAGTGTTTCAGTTGAACGTTCAACTGTTCCCGCTTGCGTTTACCAAAAAGTTGCAGGAGAAGTCAAAATGAAAAGGCTAGCCTGCATAATTTCAGTTTTCATGCTTTGGGCTTGTTCGGATAGAGTTGCCGGCGGTCCCGGTAGCGAGACGACGAACGGTATTGCCTATGTGGGCGATGGTGTCGTGGCGTCATACGCCAGTGTTGCCGTGCGAAAAGCCGATTATACATCGACAATCGACGATGCTACGAATGCGCTTGTAGTTGCGGATGTCTATGCGGATTCCATGGGACGTTTCTCGTTCGATACGCCGAAGGGAAATTACCGCTTGACGGTGGTGCATGGCAATTCAGCATATACGGGACTCCATGCCACGAAAGGCGATACGAGCATCGGTTCCGTGAATCTCGTGCCGACTGCGATTTTGGACGGCTTGGCCGAAGTTCCCGACGGATGTGACTTTGTATGGGTCGGCGTACGCGGGATGGACGAACTTGTGCAGTCGGATTCCATGGGGAAATTCCAGTTGTCGCAACTGCCCTCGAACGATTCTCTGCAGCTGTATTTCTTGCGTGGGGACGACAATAGAGTCTATGACAAGGCAACCGTGAAGCTTGCTCCGAACGAAACGGAATCGATTGACCGTCGCGAAGGAAAAGTCAGATTTGTCGCTGTTGCAAATGGCAAGGCTGTCCCGTTTGCGTCTCTCGCCATCCGCAAGGCGGATTCTCACGTCGATTCTCTGCGCGTGAATAACATTGTTGCCAAGGCGGACGCCTATGCCGATAAAAACGGCTTGTTCACGATTGATACCTTGAAATCCGGCAATTACCGCTTGACGGTCATGCAGCCCGGGGCCATTTATTCCAAGGTGCTTTCTGCAAAGCAGATTGCCAAGCTCGATACGGTCAAGCTGCAGGAAACTGCAAACTACATGAGCCGCGTGACGCTCCTTGCTGGAGATGATTTTGCATGGGTCGGCGTCTATGGCTTGGATGTGCTGACGAAGACGAATGCAGAAGGCGTTTTCTCGCTCCCGATGCTCCCGTCGAACGATACTCTTGAGATTTACGTTATAAGCAAGAAGAAAAAGTTGTATGTAACAAAGCCTATTGTACTTTCGAAGGGTACTGCCAATTTTGACTATCCTTCGGTCGTTTTGCAGAATTTCGAAAAGGATACCGCTAACTGGTACTTTAGTGTGGATTCCGCGGGTTCCAAGATTACGTATCGTGGTTTTGAAACCGATAAGAGCCGCAAGTCGAAAGTGTTCCATGGTAAGTATAGTTTGTTTGCGTCGAATAGCTATTATGCCTGGGTGCTTTCGGGAATGCTGCTGCGTGGCGAGGGCTGGAACTTCTCGTCATTGGATTCCATATCCTTCGATGCGAAGGGTTCCGGGCAAATCCGCATATCCCTTGAAAACTGGGACAGGATGTCTGAAGAGGCTGGACTTTCTCTCAAGGCGTCCTCGGAATGGAAGGACCTGAATCCGCAGAAATGGACTCGCTATGTCATAAGGTACGAGGACTTGTGTTACAATTCCCAGGACGTAAGCAATTGCTTTTTCGCATGGAATTCTTTAAAGGATGATGTCCGCCAATTGAATTTCTTCTTGAGGAACGGAACGGAGTTCTATTTGGACGATATCGTGCTTTATGGCGCATTTTTCTAGGCAATAGACCTTTTAAGTGCGCGCGTAATTAAGTATCTTTGTGCACATGCAGTCTATTGAATCAGAAGCAAAAATTGCTCAGGAATATCTCGCCCGCATCGCTAAAGGTGCCGAGGCGAAGTTTGATGAACATCTCCCTCCGGTAAACGATCGTCCGTGCCGCTTGCACGAGGCTATGCGCTATTCCATGTTCGCGGGCGGCAAACGCTTGCGCCCAGGCCTTGCGAAGGCCGCTTTTGACATGTTCGGTGGCAAGGGAGATAAAATTTGGCTTGCGACGAGCGCTCTCGAGATGCTCCATACATTTAGCCTCATTCACGATGACCTCCCGTGCGTCGATAACGACGACTACCGCCGTGGAAAGCTCACGAGCCACAAAAAATTTGGCGAATCTACTGCCGTGATGGCGGGTGACGCCCTCTGTATCCACGCTTTCGAGATGATGGGCAAGACCGGTAACGCGAAGGCGATAGAAGTCCTTGCGCATCTGCTTGGCACCTACGGCATGATCGGTGGCGAAATGACCGACATCGAATGCGAAGGCAAGACTGTCGATCTGGAAATTGTCGATTATATTCACTACCACAAGACCGCGGCCCTCATCGAGGCTTCGCTCTTGGTCGGTGCGATGCTTGCAGATGCAAGCGAAAAGGATATGGAAATTATCCGCAACTACGGCCGCTCTATCGGGCTTGCCTTCCAGATTGTGGATGATATTTTGGATATTGTCTCTACGACCGAAGAACTGGGCAAGGACGCCGGTTCCGACATTGAAAAGGGCAAGGCTACTTATCCGTCCATCGTTGGACTGGAAAAATCCAGAGAACGCGCCAGGGAACTTTACGAAGAATCCATCAAGGCTTTGGACGGCCTGAAGTGCGATACATCCATCCTCCGTTCCATAGCGGCATACATCATTACCCGAGTGAAATAAATGGAATTGAAAGACGTAAAGTCGCCTCAAGACTTGAAGCATTGCTCCGTGGAGGAGCTTTACCATTTGGCTTCGCAGATTCGCGAGACCATTATTGGGCAAGTGGCCAAACACGGCGGTCACCTGGCATCGAGTCTTGGCGTTGTAGAACTGACTCTTGCGCTTCATTATGTGTTCAATGCTCCCGATGACAAGATCGTGTGGGACGTGGGGCACCAGGCGTACGTGCACAAGTTATTGACCGGCCGCTATGACCGCTTTGATACCTTGCGCCAGCAGGGCGGCATTTCCGGATTCCTGAAAAGGAACGAAAGTGTCTATGACTGTTTCGGGGCGGGGCATGCCACGACGTCGATTTCTGCGGCGCTTGGATTTGCTGTCGCTCGCAATCATTTCAACCGCAACAACAACGTTGTCGCTGTCATCGGGGATGGTTCCATGACAGGCGGTATGGCGTACGAGGCCATCAATAACGTAGGCGCCTCCAGGCAGAACATGACCATCATCTTGAACGACAACAAGATGAGCATTGCGCCTAATGTCGGTGGCTTTAGCAAGTACTTGAACCGCGTGATTTCGGATCCGGTTTACAACAAGATGCGTACGGACTTGGATCGCCTGATGACGCGTCTTCCGGGCATTCTGGGTTCTCGTTTCCGCGACCTCTTTTTGCAGGTCGAGAACGCGGCGAAGAACGCCGTGAAGCCTGGCCGTTTCTTTGAAGATTTGGGCATCCGTTATTTCGGGCCGATTGACGGTCACGACATCAACGAACTTGTCATGATTCTCGAACGTGTGAAAAATCAGCAGGGTCCGTGCCTTGTCCACGTGCTTACGGAAAAGGGCCGAGGTTTCGATGCTGCCGAGAAGAATCCGACAAAGTATCATGGCTGTGGAGCGTTCGATCCCGAAAGTGGTCTTCCGCTATCTCCGGGCAATCCGAATCCCTCCCTTACGAGCGTCTTCGGCAATACGCTCCTGCAGCTTGCGAAAAAGGACAAGCGCATCATGGGCATCACGGCTGCAATGCCGACAGGCTGCGGCATGGATATCGTGATGAAGGAACTTCCGGAACGTGTGATTGATGTTGGCATAGCCGAAGAACATGCCGTCACGTTTGCGGCGGGCTTGGCCTGCGATGGCGTTGTCCCTGTGGTCGCTATCTATTCGTCGTTCATGCAACGCGCGTACGACCAGATTATCCACGATATCGCGTTACAGAATTTGCATGTGGTGCTTGTGCTCGACCGTGCTGGCCTAGTCGGTGCCGATGGTCCTACGCATCACGGAGCTTTCGATTTGTCGTTCTTGCGTACGGTTCCGGGGCTTACCCTTATGGCGCCTTCCAACGAAAATGAATTGCGCGACATGTTGACCGCTGCAATCGATATGGAAGGGGTGGTGGCTATCCGTTATCCGAGAGGTACTGCGCTTGCCGCAGAACTTGTGACTTCGGATGGGCCGTTCGATTACAAAAGCCCCAAGATTCTTGAGAAGGGCTCCGGCATACTCCTTCTGGGCGCCGGCTTCATGACAAATGAACTCAAGAAAACGGCCGCCGTGCTTCGTGAAAACGGATACAACCCGACGCTTGTGGATGCCCGTTTTATTAAGCCGCTAGACCAGGAATGCTACCGCTCGCTGTTTGACAGCCACGATGTCATCGTGACCTTGGAAGACAACACGCGGGTGGGTGGCTATGGATCCGCTATTGCGGAACTTTTGTCCGATTTCGGTTATACGGACAAGAAACTGTTCCGGTTCGGTCTTCCGGACAGGTTCGTTGAACAGGGGGATATCCAGGCCCTCTACAAGATCTTAGAAATTGACGGGGAATCCGTCGCCAAACAGTTGATGGAAAAACTATGAGTGAAGAAGAAAACAAACCGAAGCGTACCGTAAGAATGACGCTTGACCGTAAATTTGGAGTCAGCGAAGCTCCTGAACGCCGCCCCCGCCGTAACGACGACGAACGCGGTTCTTTTGGCGACAAGCCCTTCAATCGTGGCGACCGTCGTTTCGATCGCGATGACCGCCGCTTTGACCGCGGTGACCGTCGCTTCGATCGTGGCGAACGCCGTTTCGACCGCGATGAAAACCGCGAAGACCGTCCGGCCAATCGCGAAGAACGCCGCTTTGGCGACCGTCCGTTCAATCGCGACCGTCGTCCGCACCGCTTTGGCGACAAGCCGTTCAACCGCAACCGTCGCGATGCCGTGACGAACGCCCCTGTCTATCGCCAACGCCCCGAACAGAAGGAATCCGTTGACGAAAACTTGGACGAAGCCGCACTCGAAGCCCGCGCCGCCCAGATTGAAACGGTTGAAGATTCTGCCGCTACACCGCCATGGTTCAAGCGTCTCATCGCCTGCACGACCGAAAAGGGTCGCGAACGCGAAGGCAAGTTCCTTGGCGAAGGCGTGCATGTTGTCGAAGAACTCGTGAAGCACCACCGCGAAATCGTGATTTCCATTTACGCTGTCGAAGGCTTTGAAAACGAACCGTTGATCGAGGCCATCAATGAAGCCGAAATTACGCTCCACACCCTCACCGAAGAACAGATGAAGCGTCTTTCTTCTACGGTGACGTCGCAGGGTATCGTCGCTTACTGCAACATCGCAAGCAAGAAGCCGGTCTATGATATGAGCCGCAGCGTGCTCACGCTTGTCGATGCCGTACAGGATCCGGGTAACCTCGGAACGCTCTTCCGCACGAGTCTCGGTTTTGGTTCTAACGGCATGATTCTCGGTCGCGGTACCGTGAGCCCGTTCAATCCGAAGGTCGTCCGCGGTTCCTCGGGTACGTTCCTCCGCGTCCCGTTTGAATTCGACGTAGACCTTGTCGACCAAATTAATTTCCTCCGCAGCAAGGGCTACACCATCATCGCGACAGATTTGCATGCGAAGCAGTCTCTCCGCGAAATCCCGAGCCACAAACTCCGCAAGATGGCCTTCCTCGTGGGTAACGAAGGTGCCGGCACGAACCCGTATTTTATCGAACTCGCCGACGAAACGGTGAAGATTCCGATGAGTAGCGAACTTGAATCTCTGAACGTGGCTGTCGCCCACGGCATTCTCTCTTACGAAGCCGCCCAGATTCAGGAGGAATTGAAATAATGACGTGCTTTTACGATCGCCTTGAACAGCGTATTGCGAAGTGCGGTAACCCGGTCTGCATGGGCATGGACCCTGTGCTCAAGCTCATCCCGCT
>JAEEGK010028056.1_pt1 | contig 11323 bp, 9 predicted proteins | sample 8958771 | NCBI WGS metagenome assembly JAEEGK01 (sample SAMN16246547, study PRJNA631951) | gut metagenome | biome: gut microbiome; feature: rumen; material: SC-attached | host: Bos | place: Iran: Karaj | collected 2018-10 | reverse complement strand
CTGCTTGTAGGCTTCTTTTGGGTGGATTAGGAAAACGAATTTTATCCCTGTTTCTATTTGCTTGATATATTTACAATAACACGTTTCCATCGGGCGGAAACATTTGTAGCATTTGTCGGCCATCGTTCTTGGTAGTGTAACGGATTTTCCGCCGTTTTGCTAGAACGGGTACGAAATTACGACAATTACAGTATTCTATACATTTGCAATAATTCTTTATTGTTTTTTGAAATGTGTGTAGGAGCATCAAGAAGCTTGAATTGGTAATTTTGATAAAACTCTATCAGTTTTGGTTTATCCTCACATTCAAGAAAAACAGTTCTTCCACCAATAAGATTTTGAATATATCTAATCTGAGATAAGGTTATTTCCATTAGCTCATGTCCAGTAATACTTTGTGTTTTACTGCTGAAATTCCTTCCAAATTGAGCAAGAAGTATAGCCGGACAGTTGTATGTATTATTCGTATCATCAAAATGTGAATAAAGATTAAGCGTCTTCTTTTCTGAGTTAGAAAGTCCATTTGATGGAATACGCAAAATTTTCGAGGCAAGTGTAAAATATCCTACGAAATCAATTTCAAAATCCGAAACATCTTTTGAAATAATGTATGTGACAGAAGTTCTAAGTTTTGTTGATTGAACGGCTTTGTGTTTCAGAAAATATTCGACATCAGAATTTATAGAAACAAATGAATCAGAAATAAGATTAAAAAACTCTTCACCTCTTGGATAATTCAAAATTTCATCAAGATGCTGAATGTTATAGCTGTTATTTATTGCGTTCATTCACTTTCTTGCTTATTATAGCAGCCATACGCTCTTTTGATATTTGATTTGTCTTAACCACAGAAGTAAAATTTGATGCTCCAGAAACAGAATCAGCAAGCATCGAAACAAAAGCCTTAGCTTTTTCTTTTGAGTCTATGTAAAATGTTTTTGAAAGACTTGATGTTGCCATTCTCTTCCTCCTTCCAGATTGAATATAACAAAACCATGTAACGCCGTCAAGCAAGAAACTATTTTACAGTTCGGTACCGAGGTTCAGAATCCAGCGGCTGTTGCTCGCAGTCGTATTCAAATATGATGATTTATTCACATCAACTTGATAATACACACCACCACGTAGGCGGGCAGATTTTTCGTTTCCGCTCAAGAGTTCCAGACCAAACCTGAAAGTAAACATATCCTGCTTGTCGTCATAACCTATGAGACTGTTAAAGTCTCCTGCCCAGTCCATTTGTTGAAAATCAAGATGCTGATACGAACATAGTGTAATCAGTCGGAAGTTACTGAATATATCAAGCGAGAGTTTCAGACTGATATAAGGACTTGAAACTCGACTTACACTGTTGTCACCAGAGTAGTCAAACGGTGTAGTCGTTTGGTCGGAATGGTATGACATGTTCTGTTTCAAGCTCATATAATAGAACGGATGAACAAAACATTCTGCATTTAGGCGAAAACTGAGAGTCAAAGGAATTTTTGCGCTGACTCCCAGTCGTGGTGCAATGAAAAAAGCTGTCTTTTCATCATTCATTGTGAAGTATTTTCCTTCGTCACCAGGGTCAAGCATAAGACCGTTCACATCGAATAAGCCAACAAACTCATTTTCCTTAGAATGTTGTAATGAAAATCCGATGCTCCAGCAGAATTCTCGTCCACTTTCATCCATACTGAAGTAACGCACATAAGGAAGAATATCCGCTTCAAAAACTCGTTGTTTCGCGTTGTAGATTGCGGTGTCATAGCCTTCAATCGTTTCTTCGTCATTCATCCCTGTCGTATATCGTATATCAATCCGACTTGAAACAGTATCTGTCCAGCTGTACTGAATCATACCGTATGAAACACAACTTGTTGGTTCTGGTTCTGTTCCCATGTCGAAAGTAAAACCTTGACCCGCGCTTTGGGCAGATAACGTAAAATAATAGCCAAAGAGCAGTGTGAAAAGAAATGGTAGGCGTTTCATGTTAAACCGCCATATTACTGAGCAGTACGAACATGCCAGAAACCAAGGATACCCTCAGCATTAGCATTGTAGTTATATAAAGTTCACACATATCCAACCGTCACTGTGTTATTCTGTCAATTCAGATACACTCCAGGTATTGTGAGCCCATCCGTTTGTATCATAAATATACAAGGTATCATATGTATAAATTCCCGGAGACAATTCTATATCGATATTGTTGATTTTGATTTTTACAGAACAGTCGTAATTTTTAGTATTGAATACCCAGAATTTTCCATTTGAATCAAGAGCGACAATATCATCATCTCCATAAGGTCTGTCTATCATTAGTTTTATTCCTGAATTAGTTTCAAAATAAGCTAAGCTCGTTCCTCTATCCAAATATTCTTGCAAGGAAACTAATCCTAAATTTGAATGCCAATATTTATAGAATTCGCCAGAGCCATAAGTATTTACAAACTGTTCTGCAAACTGTTCTGACAATAATCTTACCCATTTTCCGTAAAGTATCAAATTATCCGTAACAATCTGTCTTATACTGGCTTTTTTATCCTTAACATAGTTGCAATCAGTATACCAACCTACAAAATTCCAATTTTGCTCGGTAAGTTCAGGTAACTGCACTGTGGAGAGTCTTTCTCCTTCCCATACTGTTATTGCTGAAGGAACAGTTCCATGTTCAGTGATATATGTTATGGTGCATTTTTTAAGCCATTTCGCGTAATATGTTTTATTACCAGACGAACCCCAGTCTATTGAAGTCTGTTTTGTACCACTATAAGTGCTATTTGTGTACCAACCACCGAACAAGAAATCCTGTTTTCCTGGCTCAGAAAGCGTTATTGTGCCTGTTTCTATCGTATATGATTCAGGGTTTCCTGACGCATTTGTTCCGCCGTTTAAAACGTAAGTTATTGAATATTGAATTGGATTCCATTTTGCATAAAGCTTTTTGTTGCCCAAGCTTCCTTTTTCAATATGTGTTACGGTATTTCCTGTAAAGTTTTCTGTAAGATACCAACCCTTGAATTCGTAACCTGTCCGTATCGGTTCTGAGAGCGTTATTGTATCTGTTTCTTTATTATAAGATGATGGATTCTCTACTGCATTAATTCCGCCGTTCAGGATGTATGTTATTGAATAAGAAACAGAGCTCCACTTTGCATAAAGCTTTTTGTTGCCCAGGCTTCCCTTTTCAATATGTGTTATGGCATTTCCTGTAAAGTTTTCTGTATAATACCACCCCTTGAATTCATCGCCTGTTTTAGTCGGTTCCGCTAGTGTTATGTTCTCCGTTTCTATATTGTATGATGAAGGATTTCCAGTTGCATTAGTCCCGCCATTCAGGATGTAGGTTATTAAATATGAAACAGGGCTCCACTTTGCATAAAGCTTTTTATTGCCCAGGCTTCCCTTTTCAATATGTGTTACAGCATTTCCTGTAAAGTTTTTTGTAAAATACCAACCTTTGAATTCATAGCCGTTTTTTATAGGTTCTGAAAGTGTTATAGTATCACTTAATATTGTATATGAAGAAGGATTTGATGATTCGTTTGATCCTCCATTTAGTTCATAACTAATTACATAATTTGTAGGTTCCCACTTTGCAGTTAAAGTAACGACACTTCTTACATGGAAGGTGTCCGAAACAATCTTTATATTACCTATATACCAGCCAAGAAAATTGTAACCCTCATACTCTAATTCTGGTAATTGAGTTGATGAGAGTACAGAATCGTACGGAACAATGAATGACTGAGGAGCTTCTCCTTTGTCGTTTACAAAACTTACTTTATAATGAGGCATTTCTCCAGGAGAGTAGTACCCCTGTGAGGATGTAGTAATACTGTAATAGTCAATTTCCCCTTCGCGTAAGTATGCCTCAAATCCTTCTGTAACTTGATAAGCGGCTCTTTCTGAATGATTTTCACCACCGAAAGGTATGTAAGAAAGAATTTCCGAGCCATTTGTAACTACAGTTCTTGATTCTGTAGAAGCCGGTTCAACCGTGTAATACATTTCTGTACTATCAGAGAGCTCAGATGTTACAGTGGCTCCACTGAAAACTAACATATAAGATTTATTACTTTCGAAAGTCGGGACGAAAATTGTGTTACTACTATTATTTGGTATTGCAAAGAATTGGTTGTTTCCATCAGGATAGATTACGAACCCATTCAACACAGCATTATAATTGTTCTCAGGATTTTTGGCGGCAATAGTAATCGGAATAAGACCTTTGTAGAATCTTAATGGTATATAATCCTTCCATTCTTGATTCGTAAATGGATTTTTTATTGTAACTGTAATACCTGTATTTATATAAGGAGCAGACAGTTGACCATATTTTACGGAAAGGTTAACTTTTTTTGTAGCCCCACCTGCCAAAGTCGATATTGTAAATCCATCAAGATTCGTACCATCAGTTGAGTTTATACTCAATTTTGCATCGTCGGTTTCTATAAAACATGCTGATGTCGAACATTTATTATTACTTATATTTGTGATTGTAAGAACCATGTTATATGATTTGGCATTGTTACCGAATAAATAACCACCGTCTTTCTGGTCAAGGCTGATTGTTCCTGTGATTTTAAGGTTGTAGTCATCCTTCCCTACGAGTGCGACTGTCCCCATATAGTCACCAGAGTTTGTTATTGTTATTCCTGGTATAACTATAGTGTTTTCACCGTTAACAATTGTTACTGTCTGAGGATCATCCGCCGTCGGTGCTGTGAGAGTTATCTTTCCCTCAGCATCACTTTCGGCTTGACACTCAAAACTTCCGTACTTGGTAGATTTTCCTCTAGCTGTAATTCCTTGGGTTCCTGTCGCTACAATTCTAGATGACTGAGAAGTAAACCCTACAAGCTTTAGTGAGTATTCAAGATTAACACCACCTTTTCTAAAATACGGAATATTATTGCATACAATTACTCTTTCTGATTCTTTATAGAATATACCCAATGCACTTACTGTAATTGAATTATCACCGAAAGTGGTTATTTGGTAGCTATTTAGTCCTTGTTTAACGGTTGTTTCCAGAATTTCATATTCAACTCCGTTATCCATTCTGACCCATGTTCCCCAGAAAAATTGATTGTTTGTTCGGCTGGATATCTCTGGAGTCTCAGGATTCTGAGGCGTTTGTGGTGTCGTTGTTTGTGGTGTTGTCGGATTATAATCAACATCGGCTGAGCATCCAATCAATGCCAATGTCATTATTGTAGTCAGGATAAGACTTACAACTGATAAAAATCTCTGTCTCATAAAATACTCCTAGAATCATGTGTTATAACTCATAACATAGGGAACATATCATCTTCCCAATTTCCCACCGTTCGTCGGACTTTTTTACTACTTTAGTGTAAACTAAATATTTAGTTCTGTCTATCTGTAAAAATTTAGTTATTACTATTACAAATTTATTATGGCGATTGACTATTTGTCTTTAGGAAAGAGAATACAGTCTAGGCGGAAACTCTGTCATTTTACGCAGGAAAATCTTGCGGAAGCAATTTCAGTAACAGTCGGTTACATCAGTCAAATTGAACGCGGTATTACAAAAGTAAATCTGGACACTCTTTCGAAAATAGCTGAAACTTTAAACTGTGAAATATCAGATTTTCTTACAGGTACTATAAAAAAATCAACTTCATACTTATCTGAAGATTTTAACAACGTATTTTTAAAATTGACTCCTCCAAATAAAAAAATCATATTAGATATTTCAGAAATAGTTTTGAAGAATCAAAATCAATAGAAAGAATTTCAGTTGTATTTCGTTGGCTCGGACTGTCGGAATTGTGCTACTTTTTGTCGTTTGGTTATATTGTATTGAAGCTTTCCAATCGTTATTATGTTCGAAACTGCACAGTTTATAGACAAATGCAGTATTGTTGTATAAAACCAAAGATGATATTATTTCTGTAAAAGGGGGATTATATGTTTGATGAAAACAGTTTCAGCCTGAAAGGAAAAATCGCGCTCGTAACAGGCGCGTCCTACGGAATTGGTTTTGCGATTGCCACAGGTTTCGCAAAATACGGTGCGACGATTGTATTTAACGACATCAATCAGGAATTGGTTGATAAAGGTCTTGCCGCATATAAGGAAAAGGGCATTACAGCACACGGATATGTATGTGACGTTACAGATGAGGATGCAGTCGCAAAACTCATTGCCACAATTGAGAAAGAAGTTGGAGTTATCGACATCCTCGTAAACAACGCAGGTATCATCAAGCGCATCCCGATGTGCGAAATGACAGCTGCCGATTTCCGCAAGGTTATCGACGTAGATTTGAACGCTCCGTTCATCGTATCAAAGGCTGTAATTCCTTCAATGATCAAGAAAGGTCACGGAAAGATTATCAACATCTGTTCAATGATGAGTGAGCTTGGACGCGAGACAGTTTCTGCATACGCAGCTGCAAAGGGTGGTCTTAAGATGCTTACACGCAACATCTGCTCTGAGTACGGTCATGCTAACATTCAGTGTAACGGTATTGGACCGGGATACATTGAGACACCACAGACAGCTCCTCTCCGCGAGCGCCAGGCTGATGGTTCACGCCATCCGTTCGATGCGTTCATCGTTGCAAAGACACCGGCAGAGCGCTGGGGAACAACAGAAGACCTTATGGGTCCGGCAGTTTTCCTTGCATCTGATGCGTCAAACTTTGTAAACGGTCATATCCTTTACGTTGATGGCGGTATTCTCGCCTACATCGGAAAACAGCCGTAAGGTTATAAATACCTTGCTGCGTCTATAAGCATGAATGGCGTCATGCCGTAGTCTGTATGGATTTGGCATGACGCTAAACTGTGCGCGAGCGAGCCTTGTATGGCTGCGTTTAAAGCAGAATATCCTTGAGCCAAAAGCGCGCAGATAAGTCCCGAAAGCACATCACCTGACCCGCCTTTTGCAAGGCAGTTTTTCCCAAGCGGATTCACATACTGTTTTATTTTTCCATCTTCACAAACTGATATTAGCGGAGTTGAACCTTTTACAATAAGAACAATGCCGGGGTATTTCTCGCAAAAGGCGGCAGAAAGCGATTCGCGGTTTTTTATGACGTAATTAACGTCTGGCGCGTTAGAGAGTGCGGCTTTTGGCGACTCTGCGGATGTGGTTTCCAGCGCGCTTTCTGGAAGAAGCCCGCAGATTTTCAAAAGCGACAAAAATTCTTTAGGATGCGGCGTAAGAACAATTTGCTTTTTACAGCAGTTTTCTGCCAAGAACTCTGGTAAACTTTCCATGTAGAAGATGTCCGCATCTAGGACGCAAGACATATTAAGTTTTGCAATTTCTGTAAGCCGGGCTTGTGCGTCTTGTTTTGCTTGGTCGCTTCTGCCAAGCCCCATTCCGAGCGCAACAGCAGTTGTGTTTTTAGGGAGCTGTGTGCCTGTCATAACAGCAGGTGAGCATGGAATTTCTGAGAGTTCTTCGTTATTTGACCGTCTGTAGCCGTCGCACGAGACAAGCGTCACAAGCCCGGCGCCGTAAGCGAAGCATGCTTCTCCCGCGATAATGCCCGCGCCGTGTTTTTCACCTATCAGAATAGCCCCGTGGCCATAAGTTCCTTTGTGAACACATTCTTTATTTCGTCTCGGCGCGACAAAATCACAGTCTTCAAGGAGCCACATCTCCGATGGCTTTGTTTGCGTGGAGCGCACACTGTTTGCAGCAGGCTCGGACTGCACATCATTCGGTTCAGCCAAAGACTCAAAAACTTTGCTCGTCACACCCAAATTCATACAATACACTTTGCCTACGTAATCTTTTGAATACTCGTCATAAAGCACTTTTTTCAATGCGCCCATCGTAGCCGTAACATCTGCCTTGAAAACATCGTCTCTTTGTGATGAATCCGCGCACGAAAGGCAACTCGGTACATCGCAAGCAATTTTCGTTCCTCTAAGTTTATTTAAAAATCGGATAACTTCGGAAACAGATTCGTCAGGTTCGCCATGAAAACCACTCCCAAAAATGCAGTCAACAACCGTATCATATCTACCGAATCTGTCGGAATCTCTGTCATAAGGTCTGTCGCCAATTGTATCGAACTCGAACTCCCGTTTAAAAGCTGCAACATCGCCAGAAAAAATACGTACGCCAACTTTTTCTGCGCGCTCTCTTTGCCGTATACAAGACGGCGATTTTGGCGGTAAAACACTCCACACTGTGCAATCCTGAATCCGACGAGCTAGAGTGTAGCCATCACCACCGTTATCTCCGCTGCCGCAAACAACCAAAGTTTTTGACGCTACGCCTCCATATGATAATTTTACACGAGTTTCTAACGCTACTGCTGCGTTTTCCATCATTATGTCATCAGAAAGTCCGAATTTCTCGCGCACGGCTTTGTCCATCAGTCTTGTGTCTTCAAAAAGTTTTTTCATAAATCCCCCAAAAATCACATTAAATCTTGCGCATCCGCAGTCTGCGCACCTACAGCTACTAAATCTTACACGCTCAATATCCTTTTCAGCTCGCCAGCTACAATATCTGCCACTTGTTTGTGAACCTCCAGCCCCGGATGATTCCTCGATCCTGCCTCATCCATTTTCATCGAAGGAAGCAGCTTGAACGCGACGCGCTTGTCTCCAGACATCATAATATAATCAGCAATTCCGTTCTCAATGGCAGGCTGAATATCGTTCCCGATAGTTCCATACACCCACAGGATAAACGCATTTTTGTTGTTTTTGCGCAAAATCAGCAAAAACTCCTTCACGCAATCCTCGATCGCCTGCAAATCTTCCTGTCTGTATTTACCACGCTCGCCAGAAGCCTTAAGACATCCGGATGCATCATTCGTACCAAGCGAAACCACAATACAATCGGGCTGCCACAAATCGAACCGATTTTTTTGAACAGCTCCAAGACGCACGTTTTTCTCGCCACCGGCAAGCCCGCAAACCTGCTCATAATAGGCGGGTATTGCGCAATCGGTATTGCTGCACCAGCTCCAGTAAACGCCCCAGCCGCCCTGCGAAACAAGCCGGATATCCGCCTTAAGTTTATCGGCAATAAGAAAAGTGTAGTTTCCGTTCATCGACATCCATGAAGAAATCCACTTCATCTCGTTTTTTGCTCCCACAAGACCTTCTCCGCTTGTAATACTGTCACCTACAAACTCGATTTTAAGCTTTTTTTCGGGTACTGGCGCAAAACGGCAGTCCTGTGAAACTTCAACAGATTCAACGACAAGCGAGTGAGACTGATCTTCGCTCATTGCCTGTGTGTCCTTTATGATTTGCACGTTGTGGAACTCGGTCGGGGCAAAAGTGCGGAAAACGCATACTCTGTGGCTGCCAGGTGGGAGCATCATGCGCGAAATAACAGCGCCGTTTATGACGATAAGAATCCATGGCTCATAAAGAACGCAGTCCGATTTTAGGTTCACCCACATTTCGGATGCAGCGACGTTAAATTCTATGCCGCTTCCTGCCCAAAACAATGCGAGCGGGTTAACTTCGGGTTTGCCAGATGCGTCGCACGCAGTCCGTCCATTTATTTTCAACTCAGGGATTTGTGATAACATCAGCTTTTTTAATGATTCTGCCATATTGCCTCCAATTTTTTGAAGTTTTGAACGTTGCGTGTCTTCTACCGATTTTTGCCTTGAATGCCGTTTACGACTTTTTCGCCCCATTCAGAAAGCTTGCTACCATCCCATTCATCGGCTAAATCAAGATATTCCACACCGCCTGAGTTGCCTTTCCAGCTCCACGCGATGTACCCGATGTCTTTTTCATCGCAGTATTGCATAAGGTAGTCTTCTTTTACGTCGCCGTCGGAGTGTGTCCAGCCGAACTCGCCTACACACACGCACATGTTTTGATTCGTAACGCCTTCCAAATTATAACGGATAAGCCATTCCCATCGGCCTGCCATGCCGTACATGTGGACAGAGAACATCGTGTTTCGTAGCGGGTCGGAATTGAAAACTTCCGCACCGTAACTTCTGACAGAATGCCCGAACTGACCCCAGCCAGCCGCATCCACCATAATCGTGTTTTTAATGCCGGCAGCGCGTATCATCGGGATGACTTTTGTGTAGCCGTCGCGCCATCTGCGGGCTCTCCAGCCGCCGCACCATTCGTTAGCGATGTTCAGAATGCAGTATTTTTCGGTTCCGGCAAGAACTGGCGCCATTTCGCACCAATATTCTGCAATGCTTTCTAAAACGGAGATATCGTCCGAGCCAGTGCCGTCGTGAACTTCGACAATTGCGACCATTCCGCGCGAAACGGCTGCATCTATCGCGTTTTTAAGGGATTGCGCGTCGTCTTTCTGCCACCTTGCCCCTGATGAAAGCACGATGCGGATGCAGTTTGCGTCTGTTGCAGCGATTGCGTCAAAAGCGACATCGGTTTTGTCGAGGAACCAGTTGTAGCCGTGGTTTATTCCGCGCATCACGAAAGGTGTTCCGTCGGCGGTTCGTAAGGTTGAGCCGTCAACGTAAAAGCCGGTGTGCGGGTTTTCAGAGAGCACGCTTTCTGCACCGTTCGGGTCGGGTTTGACCGATGAACAGCCACCGAAAATGATTATGACGCAAACACATGCGCAGATAATAATCAAAAAAATGGATAATGCGACAACGAATCGCTTTTGATGCTTCATACGGATAGTTTAGCACAGCTGGCACGAAAGAGAAAGCTGTGAATTGCGTCAGGACTGAGCGGCAGGCATACGGAGGGGTTGGGAAACAAAGTCCGGGTTTGTTTGCAAACCCAGGACCGAGCGGAAAGAGCGAGCCCGGAGTTCGCCGACCGCGACAATCGTCGCGGTGCCGCCTATAATTTTTATCTTCTTTTTTCGGCGGGATTGCTGTATAATATCCGCATGTATTCAAAGAATGATGTTGCGCTGACGCCGCCGATGGGCTGGAACAGCTACGATTATTATAACACTTGTGTTACGGAAGCGCAGGTTCGTGCGAATGCGCTTTATATGGCAGAAAATCTGCGTGAGCATGGCTGGGAGTATATCGTCATTGATATTCAGTGGTCTGATGCTGATGCCGGTACGCGCGATGATGTTCAGTATATCCCTTTCAGCCGATTTTGCATCGATGAATATTCGCGTCAGATTCCTGCGCCGAACAGGTTCCCTTCTAGCCGCGACGGAGCCGGTTTTGCGCCGCTTGCCGAGTATGTCCATTCGCTTGGTTTGAAGTTCGGTATCCATATAATGCGCGGTATCCCCCGGTTTGCGTGTCACGAGCATCTTCCAATAAAAACGCACGATGGACGCAAGATTACGGCGGACATGGTGGCGAACCCGGCTTCTATAAGCAAGTGGAACCCCGATATGTATGGCGTAAATGCCGATGCTGACG
>JAEEGK010028055.1_pt1 | contig 11323 bp, 7 predicted proteins | sample 8958771 | NCBI WGS metagenome assembly JAEEGK01 (sample SAMN16246547, study PRJNA631951) | gut metagenome | biome: gut microbiome; feature: rumen; material: SC-attached | host: Bos | place: Iran: Karaj | collected 2018-10 | reverse complement strand
ATTAATTATTTAAATATAAATATCAGAAATTTTATTAATTTTTTATATATTTAATTTAATTAAGAAATAATTAAAAAAAATAAAAACAATCAAACCGTTTAATAAATTTCCAATATTATCTCTTTCCCAACTTGGAATTAAAATATTATTTGATTTAAATAAATAAAGTTTATATAATAATATTATACAAAAATAAATTATTATTATAGTTATATCAATTTTTAATTTAGTTAAAATAAAATTTTTTTTATTATTATTTAAAATATCAAAATATATATTTATTATATGAAATCCAAATAATAATGAACCTAATATAAATTTAAATAAAAAATATAAAAATTGATTTAACATAAAAAATTCTATAATAGGACAAATTTTTTTGCATATAATTTCATATTTATTTTCTTTTTTAAAATAAGGAAGTTTATATTTAAATTTCATTATAAATTATAATTAATATAATATAAATATTTAATAAATAAAATAAAAACTATTTATATTTATATTTATGTAAAATATGTTTTTTACTTATTTTTACAATTTTTACAAAAACAATTTTCTTTACATTTATTTCCTTTTTTTAAACAAGCACATGAAAATTTCAAACATTCAATTTTTTTACAATTGCATAATATTTTTTCATTAATATTATTTTGAATATTATTATTTTTTATAATAAATTTATTTTTTTGACAATCTTTATTAATTTTCTTTTTTTCATTATTTTTAATATTTTTATTATTATGTAAATATCTATTATATTTTTTCGTACTTGAGATTATAAAATCAACCATTTCATTTAAATTAATTTCATTCGTTAAATTATTATCAAAACTCATATTATTATTATTATTATAATTATTATTTTTTTTTAAAGTATTTTCTTCTTGCAAAGAATTAATTAAATTTTTTTTAATACTATCAACATAAATTTTTTTAATTTTATTATCCGAAAAAATAGTTTCAGACAAACCATTAATTTCTCCAAAATTCGAAGTATTTTTAGTAAAAGTAGTTTTTTTATTTGAAATTTTTAAATCATTTTTAATATTATTATTATTATTATTATTATTATTAATATTATAGTTTTTAGAATTGAAAGAATTATTTAAATTTTGTAAATGAAAAGAACACGAAAGTTTATTATTATTTTTATTTGAAATATTTTTTTTTCTTTTTGTGCTTAAAAATAAATTAGAATTTAAAGATTTTTGAATACTTGTAGAAGTAGAAAAAAATTTAAAATTAGTTTTGTATTTAAATGAATTGTTTATTGAAGAAATGTTGAATTTTTTTGGACTAAAAGAATTATTATAACCACTGTTTAAAAATTTATTATTACTTATAATATTGTTACTATTATTTTTAAAAAACGAAAAATTATTTAAATTATCAGAAAAAGAATTTGGTGTTCCAAATTGAAAAAATTTATTTGAAGATAAATTTTGCATGTTAAATATTTATTTATAGAAATTATAATATTCAATTTGAATTAAATAATATTTATTTTTATTATTATGAAAAATAATAAATTTAAATTTAATATATATTAAAAATAAAAATATATAACTTTTATAAAAAAAAATAAAATTAATTAAATTAATTTTTAATTAAATAAAAAAATAAACTAATAATTTAATAAATTATTATGGAACATAAATCTATAATATCCGCAACAATGTACAATAAAAAACCTTCAATTAAAAAAAATTATTTACAATCATCTTATTATTCTCGTAATAGTTTATTTCCTCCACCAGATCCTTTAATAGATCGTCAAGTAATTCCTTTAAATGCTCCAAAATTCAGTAAAAATTTTGAATTTATAAATTTAATGCCATTTAAACAAAATGATAGCTCAACTTCTTTAGAAGAATTTAGTCTTCAAAAAAGAGAAAAAGTACCAATTACTGAAAAAGAAAATGTTTTAGATATTTATATAGGTTCTTTTAAAATGTTTCAAAAATTAGTTTATACTAAAGAATATCCTGATAAAAATGGAAGATTAACAATAGAAAATATCGTTAATTTAAGAGAATATGAAAAACTTAAAAAGAAAAATAAAAAAAGAAAAAGTATAAATGAAAATATAGATGAATATTCACCTCAAAAATTAATAGAAAAAAATGGATTTGATAAAGATGAAACATTAATTTTTGAAAGTCGTTTTGAAAGTGGGAATTTACAATTAGTATATTTAACAGAATTATATAATGATAATTTAGATTGTGATAAATATCAATTATTTTTATCAAATGATACAAATACAACAGGTTACACTCAATGGTTTTTTTTTCGTATAACTAACACAAAAAAAAATAAAAAAGTTAATTTATCTATTATGAATATGTTAAGAAAACGTACAAAATATCAAAATGGTATTAAAATATGGATTTATTCAAAAAAAAAGAATTTAGAACATAATAATATTGGATGGCATCATACAAATGAAGATGTAAAATATTATAGAAATTTTTTATATCGTTTAATAAAAGGAAAAAGACAATATTTTTATACATTAAGTTTTGATTATACTTTTGAATATGATAATGATGAAATATATTTTGCAAATTGTATTCCTTTTACATATACCGATGTTATGAAAGAATTAAATGAATATACTAAATATGAAAATAATAAATATCCTTTTTTTCATAGAAAAACATTATGTACAACATTAGCAGGAAATGATGTAGATTATATAACAATAAATAATTCAAATTTAAATAAATTCGAAGAAGAATCTTCAAAAAAAAACGGAATTGTTTTATTTGCTAGACAACATCCAAGTGAAACAGTAGGAAGTTGGACAATAAAGGGTGCAATAGAATTTTTAATGAGTGATTCAGATGAAGCAAAGTATTTAAGAGATAATTTTATATTTAAAATAATTCCAATGATTAATGTTGATGGAGTTATTATGGGAAATACAAGAACAAGTTTAGCAGGATGTGATTTGAATAGAAGATGGAGCAACCCTAATGAATTTTTACATCCAGAAATTTATAGTGCTAAAGAACTTATTATGAATTTTGCTTCAAATAAAAAAATAGAATGTATTGTAGATTTTCATGGTCATTTTGGAGCATTTAATAGTTTTTTTTATGCAAATAATATAAAAGAAGATATAGAAAAATGTAGATTTTTCCCTTTTAGTTGTGCGAATAAATCAAATGTAATTTCTATAGAAAAAAGTAAATTTTCAATGCCTAAATATAAACAAGGAACGGGAAGAATAAATTTATTTCAAGAGCTTAATATTGAAAATGTAGTGACATTAGAAACATCATATTTTGGATGTATTAATGGATGTTATACAAATAAATATTTTACAACTCAAACTTTAAAAGAAATTGGAAGAGACATTTGTATGGGTATTATATATTTACATTATCATAGTAATTTAAAGAGTGGAATTGAAAATATAAATGTTAAAAAAAATTATCCTGAATTAATAAAAAAAATAGATAATGAAGTGAAAAGTATTGATAATGAGTTTAATAATTATATGGAAAAAATTATAAATAAAAATAAAGATAAAGAAATTGAAGAAGAAAAAAATAATAATAGTAAAAATGAAAATGAAACAACTAAAAATGATGATGAAGATAATGATGAAGATGATAATGATGATGATAATATAAGTGATAGTGAAAGTGAGCCAAGTGGAGATAATTTAGATATAGAAGAAATTAAAAAATTATTACCACCTCCACAAAAAAAAAATAAAAAACTTAGAAAAAAAAGTAAACCAACTACTAAACTTCATTTATTACAATTATCAAGTATTAATGTGATAAAAAATAAAATAGAAAAAAATAATAATAATTCAAATAATAATAATTTAATTAATAATAAAAATATAAATAGAGAAAATACTTTTTCATTACCAAAACTTTCAAATAAAAAATCAATAGATATTAATAATAATAATAATTTAACACCTTTATCAACCACTAAAAAAAATTTTAATTATAAACAAATTGAAGTAAATAAATCAACTTCTTTAAAACCAAAAATAAATCAAAATATTTTTATTAATATTAATATTAGTAATAATATTAATAAAAGAAGATTTGATAATAAAATCGATAGTGAAACTCAAACTGAAGAAATTTTCTTTAAAATTCATTGGAGCTATTTTATTGGAGCTTATCCTATTTTATCTCCCACTATTTATAAATATAATAATAATGATAATTATAATGTAGATAATAATTTTAATGTTTTTACTAGAACTAGTAGAAATAATTATTATTATCAAAAATTTTCAAAAAATAATAATTTAAAAGATAATAATGTTCATAATAGAAATGAAACTAATTCATTTTTATATAATAAAAATAATAATTTAAATAATAATAATAATAAAAATTTTGGAAGAGGAAATAATAATATTTCTAATAATTATTTATATCATTTGTTAAAATTTAATGGAAATAATTTAGTAGAAAATAATAATAATGAAAAAAATTTAAAAATTATAAATAGTAATTTTAATTCAAATAATAGTTTAAATAATAGTAATAATAGAAATAATGTTTTAACTCCTCAATATGCAAATAATATTCATTTAACTTTTAATACATTAGCTAATGGGGCAATTCTTGTAAGTAAAGTTCCTAAAGATAATAATAATAATAATATTGTTAATAATAATATAATTAATAATAATAATAATAATAATAATAATAATAAAAATAAAAATGTTGATAATATAAATAAATCTTTAAATTTTAAAAAAGATTAATAATATTTATGTCATATTAATTAAAATTTTTTATAAGTTAAATTATATTTATTTATATATTATTAATTATGAAAATATAAATAATAATTTTATTTTAAATTTTAATAAATCAAAATTTTATAATAAAAAATAATTTGGGATTTTTTATATTTTAATTCTATTTATTTTAAATTATAAAAATTTATTTATATTTAATAAATTTAATATAATTATATTAAATTTTATTATTTATTTATTTTTAATAAATAAAAAATATATTTTTATTTAATATTAATAATTTTTGACTTTAATTAATTTATAAGATTTTCAAATTTCTCTTCTTCTTTTTTATTAGGAATTTCATTATTAACATCAGGAAAATCAAATAATTGTCCACCTCCTCTATCATTATTATCATTTTCATTTAATAAATCATTTAATTCTTTATTAATATCTTCTTCATTAACATTATTATTTCCCATTTCTTTAATCATATCATGAATATCATTATAATTATCGCTTTGTTCTTTGAAATCTGAAGCAACTTCATCAAAATCTTCAGCTTTAAGTCCAATTTGTTTTCCTACTTCAATTGCATCTTGAATAATATTTAAATTTTTTAAATTATCTTCCATTGAATTAAGATCATTTAATTGATTTTCAATTGTATTTTGTTGATTATAATACATATTTAATGTTTTTTCTAATGTTTTTTTTTTTAATAAAAATGTTCTTGCTTGTTGTTTATTTTTATTTCTCAAACAATTTTTTGCATTTAACATACATTTTCCAATTTCTTTTTGAATATTATCTATTTTTTTACTTATATTATTTAATGTAATTCTTATTTGAATTCTTACAATGTCTTTTTTAGTAATTATATCATTTATATTATTAATAATTTTAATACATTCAATATTTCTATTTTCAACTTTAACATTAAATAAAATGATTCTTTTCGTTTTATTTAAAAAATGTAAACAAAGATTTGAATACAAATCTTTAAAACGTAAATTATTATTTTTTTTAACAAAATCAATAAAATCGTTTTTAATTATAACATCATTTGTAATTTGTTCTTTATTAAATTCATATAAACAATTCATAATATCATAATTACAATGATTCATAAATAAATTAACATTAATTAAAATAGAATTTTCATCTAAAGGTTTAATTTCATCGTTATCAATTCCTTTTGCATAATTATAAGCATAATTAAAAACACCATTAAAACCGTTTTTTAAATATGAAAAAACAGAAAATTTTTTTTCACAAATTTCAGGAAAAAAATTTTGATAATATTCTTCTGAATATATATCATTATCGGTAATATATATATTTTTTTTACGTAAATCTAATAATATATTAGGTAAACCTAAAGGACGTCGATTTTTAAATTTACTATATTCTAAAATATCTTTTATTCTTAATCCAAATGTGTTGAATATTGAATCGAAATAAAAATCTAAAATTTCTTGCCAATATTCGAGCATATATTTTTCGTTTTCATGAAAATCGTATGAAGTAAAGCAATTATGTAATGCTTTAACGTCGTTGAGAAATTGAAAATGATCAAATATTTTTCTTTCTACTTCATCTTTTGGAATTTTTGGAATATATTTTTTATCATTGTCTGGGTTTTGGGAAGTTCTTATGTCGATTATGTCAGAAATATTTAATTGTTGAGGGTTTGTTTGGTACATTTTAATATTTAATTTAATTTAAATTTTAAAAAAATTTAATAAAATTTAATTTATATATTTTTCATTATAATTAATAAATTAATATTATTATAATTATTATTTATTAATTATTTTTTATTTATTTATTTATTTATTTAATTATTATTTTTTTTTAGTTATTATTTGTAATATTTTTAACTAAAAAAATATTAATTATTTAAAAATATTTTTTTAATATGGAAATTAAGTTAAATTCTTCAAATTCCCCAAAAAATTTAAATTTGACAAATCCTTCACCAATTAAAAATTCATCATCTTTATCAACAGCCTCAACAATAGCAATTGAAAATATTTTAAATAAAAGTGAAACAGAAAAAAAATCTCGACCTAAAATTTCAACTTCATCAATTTCAAATGATTTAATAATATCAAAACTTGATTTTTCACCTAAAAAAAAAACATTATTAGAAAATAATAACAATTCAATAAAAACTTTTTGTCGAATTCGTCCTTTTAAAGGAAAAAATGAATTATTTTTCAAATCAAAAACCGACCCGAAAAAATTAATAATAAACAAAGAAAATCTTCAAAAATTAAAAATAAATTCAAATTTAAAATTAATTAATTCTTACACATTTACAGATATTTTCGATGAAAATTCGACTCAAGAACAAATTTTTACATCAACATGTGAACCATTAATAAAAAATTTATTAGAAAATAATCAAAGTGGTTTAATTTTTACTTATGGAATGACAAATGCAGGAAAAACATTTACAATTATTGGAACTCCAAATCAACCAGGAATTTTACCTTTATCTTTAACTTTTATTTTTAATTATTTTGAAGAAAAAAAATTATTTGAAAAATTTGAATTATATGCGAATTTTATTGAAATTTATAATGAAGATGTTTTTGATTTATTAGCAAATGACCCAAACGGAAAAAATAAGTTTTTCAAACAAAAATTAAATATAAAAGAAAATATAAATAATATTTTTTATTGTCAAGATGTAAAATATGTTCAAATTTTAAACATGGAAAATTTTAATGATATTTTAAATCTTGGAATTTCAAAAAAGGTTCATAATGCAACGAATTTAAATATAAATTCAAGTAGATCACATTCAATATTTAAAATAATTTTAAGAAATAAAAATATAAACTATTCAAATAATAATAATATTAATGAAATTAGTTTAAGTATAGTTGATTTAGCTGGAAGTGAAAGAGCAAAAAGAAGTGAAACATCAGGAATTAATTTAATTGAAGCATGTAAAATTAATCAAAGTTTAAGTATTTTAGGTAAATGTTTAGAAGCTATGAAATATAATACTTTATATGTTAATAAAAAATTAGTTCCTTTTAGAGAAAGTAAATTAACAAAATTATTTTGTGAATATTTTCAAGGAGAACAAAATATTACAATGATTACTAATATTAATCCAAGAAAAGAAGATTTTGAAGAAACAATAAGAGCGTTAAATTATAGTTGCATTGCTAAAGAAATTAAACCTGTGAAAAGTGTTTTGTTTAATCAAACAAAAATTAATAAAAGAAATAGTTGGAATAATAATTTGAATAAGAATGCTAATAATAATAATAATAGTTTTGAATATAGTAAAACTGATATTAAAAGTAATAAAAATAATAATAATGAAAATAGTATTAATGAAGAAGAAGAATTTATTCAAGATGATAATTATTCTTCTATTGATTTAAATTTAACCGATTTAGATAATAATTTAATTATTCCTGATAATATTAAAAATAATTCAGAAATTGCTAAATTAATAGAAGAAATTCAAAATCTTAGAAATGAAGTTTTGGGATTAAAAAATAATAATAATAATATAAGTTCTGTTCCTTTATTAGAAAGTGAAGAACAAAAAGAAAATAAAAATTCAAATAATAATAATAATAAAGAACAAATAAATAATAATAATAATGAAAATAATAATAATAATCCTTATTTTAATAACAATAATAACAATAATAATAATAATTTTCAATTTCCATTTAATTTCAATCCAAATATGTTTAATCCTTATTTTTTTAATCCTTATGGATTTTATCAAAATTTTCCTTTAATGCTTCCTTCTTCAAATTTAAATTCAAACAATAATAATAATAATATAAATAATGATAATTTATCTTTATTAAATTGTTTATCAAATTTACCTTATTCAAATAATAATAATGTGAATAATTCATTAGGTCAAGAAATTGCTAAAAATTTATCAAATTTACCTAAAGAACAAAAAACAAATGGGGTTAATTTTTTTTTTATAAATTCAAAATTTTCAGATTTTCGATATGATAAAAATGGAATTATTCCTGAAGAAGATGAAAATTATAATGAAGAAAATGAGGATAATAAAAGAAAAAATAATAATGATAAAAATAATAGAAAAAAAAATAATAAAAAGAAAAAAAATAATAAACAAAAAAGAAAAAGAAAAAAAAAAGATGATAATAAAAATAGTTTTAATAATTTTTCTTATGAAACTCCAAAAAAATTAGAAGAAAATAATAGTATTAATAATAGTAATGAAATATCAGAATCAAATTTAATAAATGAAGAAAAAGAAAAAAGTTTAATAAATGATAAAAAAGAAAATGATTTTAAAAGTAATATTTTAAATAAAGAAAATTTTAATTTATCTTTTGATTTAACATCTGAAGTTAAAAAATTTGAAAATAAAAGTAATTATAAAAATTCTTTATTATATACTGAACCAAAAAATAAATACAAAAATATTTTCTCAAATTTCAAATTTTAATATTTTTTCTTTAATAATTTCAATAAATATTTTTATATATTTTTAATAATAATAATTATTATTATTATAATTAATATTATTTCTTAAAAATAAAAAATTTATTAAAAAATTCAACTCATATTTTTAAATAATAATTATAATAAAAGATATATAATTTTAAGATACCATTTTCAATAGGGAATAAATTGAGTTATATTCCATATTTTTAAATAAATATTTATTAATATTCACATTCAATTCTATTTTTATTGTTATCAAATTATAATGGCATTTAAACAATAGAAGATAATAATTATAATTTATCACATATTTTATATTCTTCTATTATATAATATATTATATATTATGATAAATATTACATTTTAGAAGAATTTAATTTAGTCTATAATTTTTTATTTTATATATAAATGAAAATATATTGTGTTAGTAATATAATTTTTTAAAAATCTATTTTTTATTTATTTTTTTTTAAATACTTCATTTGAAATTTTAATTAATAACTTTAATAATATTTATATATAATATTTTGTAAATTTTATATTTTTATTTTTTTTTAAATTTTATTATTAAAATTATATTAAATATTATTTATATAAATATAAAATAATTATTTATAAAATGAATAAAAAAATATTCATTTTTTTTTATGATATTTATGTTCAAAATATTTAATATTAATTTTTCCTTTTCCTTTTTTACACTCTTTTACATGTTGTTCTTTATCTAACATATTCATTTCTAATAAAAATTTCCATTTACAAATTGAACAAAATCCATTAAATCCAACTTTTTTATTATTATTTTTATTATTTTTTTTTCATTGATTTATATCAAAAATTAATTTTTTTTATAAAAAATGAAGAACGAAAAATTAGATGAAAGTACCAAAATACTCCACCCTAAATCTAAATCTCTTATGAATTCGCATACATTCCCAATTTTTCAGACTTCAACATTTTTCTTTGATTCTACTCAGCAAGGAGCTGACTTGTTTATGGGTAAAGGTGAAGGCCATATTTATTCCAGACTTGGCAATCCTACAGTAGAATTATATGAAGAAATTGTGAGAGATTTAGAAGGTGCTGTTGGTACCTGTGCTTTTGGTTCAGGGATGGGAGCTATTTCTTCTTCTACTTTTCCCTTTTTGAAATCAGGAGACCATTTAATTGCTGGTGATACACTTTATGGATGCACTGTGTCTTTGTTCGAAAATTGGGCGAAAAATTTAGGCATTCAGGTATCATTTGTTGACACTTCCTCTGAAAAAGAAATCCAAAAAGAATTGAAAGAAAACACTAAAATGGTTTATTTAGAAACTCCTGCGAATCCTACTTGCAAGATAAGTGATATCTGTGCAATAGCCAAATTATGCCATGAAAAAAAGATAAAACTTGTAGTTGATGCTACTTTTACTTCTGCGCATTTTATTAAACCTTTAGAATTAGGAGCAGATATCTCGCTTCATTCCATTACTAAATACATGAATGGCCATGGTGATGTTGTGGGTGGAGTTGCTAGCTGTAAAAGTTTGGATGATTTTAACTTAATGAAATTATTTAGAAAAGATTTTGGTTCTCTCATGTCTCCACATGATGCCTTTTTGTGTATAAGAGGAATTAAAACCTTGCCGATGAGAATGAAGATTCATATGGAAAATGGAATCAAAGTAGCAAAATTTTTGGAATCGCATCCAAAAATAAAAAAAGTTAATCATCCTTGGCTAGATTCATTTCCTGGAAATGAAATAGCGAAGAAACAAATGAAAGGCTGTGGCTCAACTTTCTCCTTTGAAATGCAATCATTTGAAGCTGCAAAGAAATTAATGGAAAATTTAAAAATTTGTATTTTAGCAGTATCTCTTGGTACTTTGGATACTTTAATTGAGCATCCTGCTTCGATGACTCACGCTGCTGTTTCTGAAGAATTAATGAAAAAACAGGGATTAACTCGAGAGTTAGTCAGAATTTCTGTAGGACTCGAAAATCCAGATGATATTATCGAAGACTTAAAACAAGCCTTAGAAAAATGTTAAATATATTTAAGGGTTAATTTACAATAATGTGTATTATATAATTAAAAAATTAATTAAAGACGGGTTTTGTAATTAAATTTATTTTATTTTAATT
>JAEEGK010028052.1_pt1 | contig 11324 bp, 10 predicted proteins | sample 8958771 | NCBI WGS metagenome assembly JAEEGK01 (sample SAMN16246547, study PRJNA631951) | gut metagenome | biome: gut microbiome; feature: rumen; material: SC-attached | host: Bos | place: Iran: Karaj | collected 2018-10 | reverse complement strand
CGTTTTCAAGAATTTAAGATACCAGGTAAAAGCCAACCGACCAAGTGGCAAAAAAGGAAGTTTTGTGACCATAGTTCCCAAGACTACGAATTATGAATGGGATAGATTGATCTGGATCCTTTATGATAAGAACTATGTGATACAGGAAGCATGGGAATGGGGAGTGGAAGAATACAAAGATGCATTTGATGCAATAAAGAGATTATCTCCTGATCATTACAGAAAAGGCAGATGTCTGTATAAAAAGTAAAAAGAATGACCATCGACACCACCAACATGTGCTCGCACCTGCAAAAGAAGCTGTTTGAAGAGGATGGCATCTATCATCTTCTATGGATAGCGATGCAGGAAGATCTAGAGTTGACGGCAGTAGTCCGCTCACGCCAACTACATATTTACCGCAATGGAAAGAAAGTGTTAGTATTGGCAGGTAAGGCTGCTCCTAAAAAAATTAGGGAAGATAAACTCTGTGAGATGATATGAACAACGATTCGTTGAAATTCAGAGTATTTAAGGCGATTATGGCATTGCCTGTTCCCGTGTGTATCATCATACCATCAATATTGTTGTATGTCTCAAATTGGCAACCGGGAAACTTCCAGCTGTGGAGATTCTTGTTAGGTATTGTATGCTTCCTTGCAGGCATTTCGTTGGCTGTATCAACGGTCAGATTATTCCCAAAGCTTGGCAATGGCACGCCAGCTCCATGGGATTCCACCACGAAACTGATTGTCACAGGCCCTTATGCCTACGTGCGCAACCCAATGATTACAGGGGTTGTCCTTATACTCGCCAGCGAGGCATTGATGCTTTCCTCATGGGCTATTGGCATTTGGGCTGTCGTATTCCTTATCATCAACATGTTCTACTTCCCATTGTCTGAAGAACCTGGTCTTCGAAAGCGTTTTGGCAAAGAATATGAAGAATATTGCAAGAATGTGCCTCGTTACATTCCCCGCATCACACCCTGGAAAGCGAATCAGACACACAATAGTCAAAAGATATAGCTTGTCCCATGAGCATACTGATGATCCTTTCCTTCCCTCTGGCTTTTCTCATCCATGAAATGGAGGAGATTCTTGTGCAACACAAATGGATGTCGGCACACAAGGAGGATTTGCTCAGGAGATTCCCTAAGTTTCAGCCAATGATTCTTCACCTGAGCAGTCTCAACACCAAGGCATTTACCATCGCAGTTATGGAAGAATTGGTTTTACTGCTTCTTGCTACGGCATATTATCTTGAAGGAGGCCCTTATGCAATGGAGGTCTGGACGGCATTGTTCGTGGCATTCTCCGTACACTTGGTAGTCCACGTTTGCCAAGGCATCATCATTAAAGGTTATGTACCAGGACTCATAACATCCATCCTGTTATTGCCTTACTCCTATCACGGCATCAGCTGTATCTCTCAAGAAATGAACTGTGGCAAACTCATTCTCTTAGGAGTAATCGGTTTTATCACCATCGCAGTAAACCTATGGTTTGCACATTGGCTGGGAAAGAAATCATGCACTTATCTTTAAATGTATTTATGCGTAAAATTAGAATTATACTATATGTTCTACTGTTGACGGTGTTTTGCCGAGTGAATGCGCAGGGACTACCGACAGATGGCAAACTGACCATACGTCCTCTGTTACAACAACTTGGAGAAGAACTATTGCAGGGAAAGACTGGCAGTATCGTGGCCATCAACCCTGCTAATGGCGAAATACTATGTCTGGCGACGAACACACCCAATGGCAGCGATGTACGTCAGGCCATCGGCAAACCACAGGCCCCAGGATCCACCTTCAAGACCGCTCAGGCACTGACGCTTTTGTCAGAAGGCGTCATTTCCCCGCAGACTACGGTTGAATGTATCGATGGTGTCACCGACGGCAATATCAAAGTGCGCTGTCACAAACACCGTTCACCACTGGCTCTGATGGATGCACTGGCGCAGTCGTGCAACACATGGTTTCTGATGACCTTTGCCTCGATGATCAACGATGACTTCATGTACGAGACGAAAGAGGAAGCTATCACGACGTGGCGCAGTTACATGCAGAGTATGGGCCTTGGTGGTCCGATGCACATCGACATCGAGGGAGAGCAAGGGGGACTATTGGCAGGAGCCGACTATCTGAACCGCCGTTACAAGGACGGCTGGGATGGCAAGACCATCTGGTGGGCAGGCATGGGTCAGGGCGATGTTACTTGCACTCCGCTACAGTTATGCAATTTAGCCGTCACCATTGCCAATCGCGGTTGGTACTATGTGCCGCACATTCATCAAGACACCAAGAACGAACGTTATCTGAAAAAGCGCCAGACCAAGGTCAAGCCAGAGGCTTACGCTCCAGTCATAGAGGGTATGCGGTTGGCTGTAGAGAAAGGTACTGCCACCAGCATCAAGACCACCTATCCCATCTGTGGCAAGACTGGCACCATCGAGAATCCCGGTGAAGATCATTCTGCGTTTATCGCCTTTGCTCCGATGGACAATCCGAAGATAGCCATCAGCGTTTACGTAGAGCATGGCGGATTCGGTGCAGACCTTGCCGCACCCATGGCAGGGCTAATCATTGAGCAATATCTGAAAGGAAAGCTCTCAGACGCATCCAAGGCAAAGGCCAAACGAATTGAAAACAGAAAAATAAACAAATAGCTGACAGCCATTGTTTAATTGAGTTTAAAGAATTGGCAGCATCGTTTAAGTGAGTTTAAAAGCAGTGCCATTCTGACTATCTTCGAGTGCCATTTTGACAATCGGCACGAAAGTTGTACTTAGCTTAGTGAAAGCCGACGTTACAAAGGCCGAGGCGATCAGAACATACGTTAAACTAAAAGTATAACTAGGAGGTATTGATTATGTTACCAGTGATGTTTAAAAACAGTTGGTTCCCAACAGTATTTGACGATTTCCTGAACACTGATTTTATGCCTCGTGCCAACAGTACAGCACCTGCAGTCAATGTCAAGGAGAGTGAGAAGGCCTACACGATGGAACTTGCAGCTCCAGGCATTAAGAAAGAATATTGCCGTGTAGGCATCAATGACGAGGGCAACCTCACTATCGCCATTGAGAACAAACAGGAACACAAGCATGAGGACAGTCACCGCCATTATCTGCGTCGTGAGTTCAGCTACTCGAATTATGAGCAGAACTACATACTTCCAGATGATGTAGTACGCGACAAGATTTCTGCCAAGGTGGAGGACGGCATCCTGACCATCACGATGCCGAAGACCGAACCGAAGGAGAAAGTCACCAAGGCCATTGAGGTCTCGTAAGCGGTTCATCTTGTAAAATAAGTAAACCCCTGACTTGCTTTGCAGGCCAGGGGCTTTTGCTTTTTTACACGCACTTTTATGGTATTAAGCGAATAATTTTCCTGAATTCTTTGTATTTTTGTACCAGAAATAACGAATTTGTAACCTACTGATGTTTGTCATGAAGATAGTTGTTGTCATAGATTCGATGAAAGGATGCCTGAGTTCAGCTGAAGCCAATCATGCTGCAGCTGATGGCATCAGAAGTGTTTTGAAGAATGCAGATATTGTGCAGATACCTGTTAGTGATGGTGGCGAAGGGTTTTTAGATGCTTTCCATGCTGCTATTGGAGGAGAATTACAAGAAGTGGTGGTGCGTGACCCGATGATGCGTCTTGTTACAGCCAGGTATCTGTTGCGCGGGCAAGAAGCGGTTATCGAAATAGCACAAGCAAGTGGACTCACTCTTCTTTCTGAGGAAGAACGTAATCCAATGGTGGCCACCAGCTATGGCACAGGACAGTTGATAGCTGATGCCATCAGGAAAGGTGCTAAGCGCTTCATCGTAGGCCTTGGCGGTAGTGCCACCAGTGATGCTGGTATCGGTATGCTCAGAGCCTTGATTGATTGCTTCGCTAAGAATGGACAGTTTGATGATATCATGGAACTACGGGATATTCAGTTTACCATTGCTTCTGATGTGAAGAATCCTCTTTGTGGTGAGCATGGTGCCGCTTGCACTTTTGCCCCGCAAAAAGGTGCGACACCGGAGATGGTGGATCTATTGGATAAGCGTGCACAAAAGTTTGCTGCCGTCTCAGCCAAACATTTCGGATATGATCGTTCCAACGATGAGGGCGCTGGGGCTGCCGGTGGCTTAGGTTATGCTTTTCTTCAATACATGCATGCTAATTGCAGGCCAGGCGTGGAGGTGCTTCTTGAAGCGCTTCATTTTGGCGATATCGTGAAAGATGCCGATCTTGTAGTTACAGGCGAAGGTTCTGCTGATCGTCAGACGCTGATGGGTAAACTGCCAATAGGTGTGCTGCGGCAATCAGGCAATGTACCGGTTTATCTGATTGCTGGTCGCATAGGAGACAGAGAGGCGCTTTTGGAGGCTGGCTTCTCTGCCGTTAGATGCATTAATCCTGAAGGCTTCCCTTTGGAAGAGGCTATGCGTCCGGAAGTGGCTCAAAAGCATCTGTCAGAGACGATGAAGGACTTGTTGGCCACAATCATTTAGGCTGCATTCACTCAGCTCCTAAGCTGCTTACAGGCTGCACTCACTCTGCTTCTAGGCTGCTTCTAGGCTGCTTCTAGGCTGCTTCTAGGCTGCTTCTAGGCTGCTTCATAGGTATGGCTATAACGAGCCTGATAGGAGTCTGATAGGAGCCTGATAGGCGACTGAGCCTTGGTAAGGTTTGTCTTGGTTACTATTTGGTGGGTGGTTAAATAGGTTATATTCCGTTTTATGATGATAGATTTGTTTATTTTTCGATAAAATGAGTTTAAATTTCGACAAACGGATCGAAATAAACAAAAATTAACACAAAAAGTTTGGCACTATTCAAATATTTGTTTTATATTTGCACCAGAATAATGATTTAATGGTTAAGGTTTATGGTTGATTAATTTAGTTTTTTAAGTAATTTTTTGGGAAAAGGTTCGTTGTGAAACGAGCCTTTTTTCATTGTTGCCATTTGGAGCCATATTCATCTTTCTGGTGTGATCGTTAAATAGGATTTTTGTTCCCAATATCGTATTTGTGAAATATTGTAAAGAAGCGATTGATGCTATTTAAATGTAGATAAAATGATGCAATATAAGGGTTAAATTGTTCGATTATGGTTAAAACGTGTTTGATTTGCGACAAATGTTGCCTTTTAAACTAAAATTAACGAATAAAAGTTTGTTGGTTCCAATATTTTGTTTTATATTTGCAACAGAAAAAGATTTTAATGGTTAAGGTTTATGGTTGATTAATTTAGTTTTTTAAGTAATTTTTTGGGGAAAAGGTTCGTTGTGAAACGAGCCTTTTTTCATTGTTATGGTGGGAATGTACCGACATGAGATGCTGTTTAGTTAATGAATTTTAAAATATGACGTGGACGAGTACAATGATCTGATTATTTTCATATATTTGCAGCATATTATTAACTAAAGGAGAAATTGCTTATGTCAACTAAGAACGAAACGAGAGATGAAAAGATGAAGACTGAGAGTAAGCAGTCAGAATCAAGTGTGCAGAACCAGATGCCATCTATTTGGTATACATGACATTAATGGCGTGGCACTTTCCAGTAGTTCACGCATGAGTATGAAATATAGCATAAATGCAGATAAACTTCACAGTTTATCTGCATTCTTGTCTTATTATATATGGATATTTTGTGTTGGTATTTTCTTAAACAGTCTCTGCCATACGTTTTCCTGCCTCATATGCATTGTTGAGATCTTTCTCCCAGTTGTTCTCGCGCCAGTTGAGCTTTGCCTCTGCCGAGAAGCTTGCTAACTCGTAATGATCGTAGTTTTTAACCTGGCAGGTATTGTAAGCAGTTATCTTCTCGGGCTGTCCTAAAGCTGCGGCGATACACATTTCCTTTGCCCCAAAACCTTGACTGTTATTCTGTTCCGGCGTGCCATTCATTGTTTCCATGAGTACAACGGGCATTTTCTTGGGAGCAGTGAGGCTATAGTCATTATACGATAACCATGGGAACTCTAAGCGCTCCAAGAAAGCATGCATCTCTGCTGTAACTCCACCGAAGTAGATGGGGGAGGCAAGTGCCAAGCCGTCTGCCGTAGCGATTTCTTCCAGGACAGGAGTCAGCTCATCCTTAAATTTGCATATCTGACTGGCTTTCCCTTTCAACTTGCAAGCCATGCAAGACATACAGCCTTTAAAATTGAGGCTATATAGGCGTACGATACTCACTTCTGCCCCTGCAGAACGGGCGCCTTCCGCAAATTTTTCGCACATAGCGGCGGTGTTCATGTTCTTTCGCGGACCACCATCGATAACCATAATCTTCTTCATAACTAGTATTTGTTGTTTATATCTTATTGTTTATTTATCAGCTGCTTGCAGTATTTCCATCCGTTGGTAGACCATAAAGCCCATGCGATAAGCACCGGTTGGAAAAACAAACGGATTAAACGGGCTGAATCAGTATTAAGATTGAATGCGTTGATGTGATGGATATACTGATTAATGTTGCCGGGAAAAATGAGTATATAGAATAATCCCAGAAGTGCCCCAACCATGGGGCGATATTTCTTGATCATGAATATCATGCTCAGGCCAAGAAGGATTTCGACCACTCCGGATGCCAATACAACAAAGTCGGTAAAGGTAGGGGAAAACTGTATCCATGTTGGAACTTGTGCTACAAACTCCTGGCGAGCTATCGTTAGGTGGGATATTCCTGCATAGGTCATAAATAGGCCTAAGATGATACGTGCTGTTATTTTTAAATACTTCATACACCTTATTATTATATATACATCTTAATTTTTATGTTGCAAAGATACGAAATTAATTCTATATCGTGTGCGATTAAAGAAAGAATTTATGATACTTTAACTAATATCGCTTGCGATACAAGGATGCGGTGATTAAATCGATAGGTTTTCTTGCTATTTATTTGTAATTGTCGAAATACTTTCGTATCTTTGCAAACAAATTGATGATGGTATGGAAGATTCAGCATTAAACATATATCTTGATGAGATTGGCAAAGAGCAGCTGTTAAGTGATGAAGAGGAGCGCCAGTTGGCAGAACGTATAGCCAAAGGGGATCAACACGCCTTGTCTAAACTGATTCAGTCTAATCTTAAGTTTGTGGTCTCTGTGGCTCGCCAGTATAAGGGTAAGGGTGTAGACATGGAAGATCTGGTTAGCGAGGGTAATATTGGGTTAATGAAAGCTGCTGCCAAGTTTGATTTTACTAGAGGCGTGCGCTTTGTTAATTTTGCTGTTGTCTATGTGCGTCAAGCTATAGAGAAAGCTATCGACCAGCAGGGTGGGCTCTATCAGGTACCTAAGGATGTTAAGCAAGAAGTGGCCCGTATGCAGAGTGTTCCTGTGTCAGTAGATGCGCCACTGGGACATCGTAGTAATATGAGTCTTCTTTCTGTGTTGGTAAATAAAGATGCACCTTTAGCAGATGAGCGAGTGCATTCAGCTGCCATAGAGGAAGCTATAGAATATGCGCTTGCCACACTTGATGATCGAGAACGTGGGGTTATCAATGCATTCTATGGCATCAATCAGGAGCACGAGACCATGCAGGAAATTGCTGAAGACATGAACTTGAAGCGTGAGCGTGTGCGTCAGATTCGAGATAAATCGGTACGGAAACTGCGCAAGGCCTATCGCAATAGGCTGAAAGCTCTGTAATTCGTAATATGAGCCCTCTCTATCACCAGGATCAGTATCTTCTTGATCTGGCTAATTGGAAGAAGGCTCAAGTAGGTAAAAAAAGCTCCCGTGATAGGGAGCTTTTTCTTGTTGTTATTTAATCATATCTACAGATCGTTTGAGGAATGCGTCAAGCGCTTCACCCTTAAGCATGCCGTTCTGTAATAGAGCTAAGTCAATGAGCTGATGTACAATAGAATTGTCTTTAGCATAGTTGGCAATAACTGCCTGCTTCTTGTCCTTTTGTTCTTGAACAGCTTTCTCTGCTTCAGCTTTCTGGTCCTTATCCTCTTGAGTCAGTTCGTCATACTTCTTCTTGTCTTGCTGGGCACGAATGGCGGCAAGACGAGCCTCTTGACCTTTCAGTTCTGCGATGATAGGCTTTAATGCCTCTTCTGTAGCAGCGCTGCTTTCGTCGAGCACCTTCTTTACCAGTGGGTGATCTGCATTCAGTACGAGGTTGAATGAGTCTGGCATCTGACCGTAGAAGCTCATGCCTGGTTGGAATCGGCTCATTTCTTTCATGCGGCGCATGTACTCATTCTGTGTGATTACTACAGGACGCGCTTCAGCACCGAGTGCATCAACCTGAACCATGAACTCTGTGTGATCCAGTTTTGGCAATTGAGTACGGAATACGGCTGACAAATTGTCACTCTGCTCTTCATTTAGGTTGTTCTTGGGTGCATCGCTCTTTACAATCAGACGCTCGATGATATCGCTGTCAACACGTGTAAAGCGACTCTTCTCAAACTTCTGCTCAAGAGTTTGGATGGTTGGTACGTCTAACTGTCCATCAAGTAACAGTACACTATAACCCTTGTTCTGGGCTGCTTTTATGTATGAGTACTGCTCTTCCTTGTCAGTTGCGTAGAGATATACAAGTTGCTCGTCCTTATCCTTCTGGTTAGCTTCGATGAGTGTCTTGTACTCGTCAAAGGTGTAGTACTTTCCTTCTGTATCCTTGAAGAGTGCAAACTCCTTTGCGCGATCATAGAATCCGTCTTCAGAGAGAATGCCGTAGTTGATGAAGAGCTTCAGGTCGTCCCACTTCTCTTCGTATTCCTTGCGGTTCTCTGTGAAAATGGCTTTCAGGCGGTCGGCAACTTTCTTGGTGATATAGGTTGAGATCTTCTTCACCTCACGGTCGCTCTGCAGATAAGAACGTGATACGTTCAGAGGAATGTCTGGTGAGTCAATGACACCATGCAGCAGAGTAAGGAACTCTGGTACAATACCCTCTACTTGGTCGGTAACGAATACCTGGTTGCAGTAAAGTTGAATTTTGTTCTTCTGCAATTCGATGTTCGACTTGATTTTGGGGAAGTATAGAATTCCTGTGAGGTTGAATGGATAGTCAACATTCAGGTGAATCCAGAACAATGGTTCATCGCTCATGGGGTAGAGCGTGCGGTAGAAACTCTTGTAGTCCTCGTCTTTCAAAGTGCTTGGTGTCTTGGTCCACAGTGGTTCTACGCTGTTGATAATATTGTCTTCGTCGGTATCTACCTGTTTTCCGTCCTTCCATTCGGTCTTTTTGCCAAAAGCCACAGGAACGGCCATAAACTTGCAATACTTGTTGAGCAGTCCTTCAAGTTTGAATTTGTCGAGGAACTCCTTGCAGTCGTCATCGATATGAAGGATGATATCTGAACCATGATCGGCACGCTCTGCTTCGTCAATCTCGTAAGCAGGTGAACCATCACAACTCCATTTCACTGCCTTTGAGCCCTCCTTCCATGATTTGGTGATAATTTCAACCTTCTTAGATACCATAAAACTTGAGTAGAAGCCCAAGCCAAAGTGTCCGATAATGCTATTAGCGTTGTCTTTATACTTCTCCAGGAAATCGGTAACGCCCGAGAAAGCTATCTGGTTAATGTACTTGTCGATTTCTTCCTCGGTCATGCCAATACCATGGTCGCTGATGGTGATGGTGCCTTTGTCGGAATCAAAGTTTACACGGACTGTCAGGTCGCCGAGTTCGCCTTTAAACTCACCTTGCTGAGCAAGTGTCTTTAACTTTTGTGTAGCATCGACTGCATTAGAAACTATTTCGCGTAGAAATATCTCGTGGTCGCTATAGAGAAATTTTTTGATGACGGGGAATATATTCTCGGTTGTAACCCCGATGTTACCTTTCTGCATAATAATATACTTGTTTAATAATGTTTTGTTATTATCTGAGCAAATACTATGCCAAACAAAAAATCCCTCCGAAATTAATCGGAGGGATTGGCAATTTATAGGGTAGGGGGAATTACTTCTCGCCCTTCTCCATCTTAGCCTTCAACTCTGCCAAAGCGTCGATATCACCGAGTGTTGTGCTAGCGGCAATGTTCTCAATCTTTGGAGTGTCGTTCTTGCGAGCAGGCTTCTTAGCTGCCTTCTTCTCCTCACGAGCGGGATCCTCGAAGGTGCGGCTGTGAGAGAGGATGATGCGCTTAGAATCCTTGTTGAACTCGATAACCTTGAACTGGAGAGTCTCACCAGCCTGAGCCTGAGAACCATCCTCCTTAACAAGGTGCTTTGGAGTAGCGAAGCCTTCTACGTTCTCCTCAAGAGAGATAACGGCGCCCTTCTCGAGCATCTCGCTAATCTTACCCTCGTGGATAGAACCTACAGCGTACTTGCCCTCAAATACATCCCAAGGATTCTCCTCGAGCTGCTTGTGGCCAAGGCTGAGACGACGGTTCTCCTTGTCGATATCCAGAACAACAACCTCGATCTGCTCACCAACCTGTGTGAACTCTGAAGGATGCTTAACCTTCTTAGTCCAAGAGAGGTCGCTGATGTGGATCAGACCGTCAACACCCTCCTCAAGCTCAACAAATACACCGAAGTTGGTGAAGTTGCGAACCTTTGCAGTGTGCTTGCTGCCTACAGGATACTTAGTCTCGATAGCCTCCCATGGGTCCTCGCGGAGCTGCTTGATACCCAGGCTCATCTTGCGCTCGTCACGGTCGAGAGTCAGGATAACAGCCTCTACCTCGTCGCCAACCTTCAGGAACTCCTGAGCTGAACGCAGGTGCTGGCTCCAAGACATCTCAGAAACGTGGATCAGACCCTCAACACCAGGCTGGATCTCTACGAATGCACCGTAGTCAGCGATAACGACTACCTTGCCCTTTACGTGGTCGCCCACTTTGAGCTCAGCATCCAGAGCATCCCAAGGATGTGGAGTGAGCTGCTTCAGACCGAGAGCGATACGACGCTTCTCGTCATCGAAGTCGAGAATAACGACGTTGATCTTCTGGTCGAGCTCTACTACCTTGTGAGGATCGTCTACGCGGCCCCAAGAAAGGTCTGTGATGTGGATGAGTCCGTCAACACCACCAAGGTCAACGAATACACCATAAGAAGTGATGTTCTTAACGGTACCCTCCAGGATCTGACCCTTTTCGAGCTTACCGATAATCTCCTTCTTCTGGGCCTCGAGCTCAGCCTCGATAAGAGCCTTGTGAGATACAACGACATTGCGGAACTCCTGGTTGATCTTAACAACCTTGAACTCCATGGTCTTACCTACGAACTGATCGTAGTCGCGTATTGGGTGAACGTCAATCTGTGATCCGGGGAGGAAGGCCTCGATACCGAATACGTCAACGATCATACCGCCCTTAGTGCGGCACTTGATGTAACCCTGG
>JAEEGK010028050.1_pt1 | contig 11325 bp, 10 predicted proteins | sample 8958771 | NCBI WGS metagenome assembly JAEEGK01 (sample SAMN16246547, study PRJNA631951) | gut metagenome | biome: gut microbiome; feature: rumen; material: SC-attached | host: Bos | place: Iran: Karaj | collected 2018-10 | reverse complement strand
TCTTGGGTACCATGGAAAGAAGGTACTCTCTGTCCACAAGTGCAAAAGAATTCTGCTTGTGTTCAAACACATCTTCCGTAAGGATTTCTATGAGATTGTAGCCAAGAGCCGCAAGATAATAGCTTGAGCGGGCCTGTCTGGGGTTAATCTCCATTACCTTGAACTTGCCGTCGCGGCTGTCATATTTTAAGTCAAACTCGCAAAAGCCGGTATAGCCGATGGTCTCAAGGAAATTTTTAAGTCTGGCCACTACTTCCTGTGTGCCGCCGTATTGATTGTAGCCGTTTATGAGAACGGTACAGTTGCCGATGGCTGTGGGCGAGTGCTCCTGAAGGCCTATCTGAGCGAAGGTAGCCAGCTCAGCCTTTCCTTTGGAGTTACAGTAAAATACGCTGTCAAAAAGATTCGAGTCATCTCCGAGGATAAACTCCTGCACCAGAAGCGTACCCTTGTAGCCCGATGCCTTAACCTTGTCGATAAATGCCACGGCATTGTCGGGAGTGGTGGCTTTAAATACTTTTGGCTGTCCTTCGAAATGGTGCCTGTTGTACTCTATACCGTCTCCGGGCTTAATGATAAGCGGATAAACCATATCTACGGGTATAGGCTCCGTCTTGGTCACCGAGCAGTCGTAATATATGGTCTTGGCAAAATCAAGTCCCGAATCGGCGTAGGTCTTATAAAAGATTTCTTTGTCCAGAAAGCTGTCGGCAATTTCTAACTTAGGGCAGTTAAATACGTAGTAGGATGTAAGCGCCTCGGCATTCTCCAAAAGAAGACGCACATAAATATCGTGGCAGGGAATCACCAGACTTCTGCCGAGGTCGAGGTGTGTCTTGCCGTAATCAATAAGGGCTTCTTTGAAGCCTTCCGAAGTCCTGAGTTCGGGATAGTAGTGTATGTTAACGATGGATGAAAACTCTGTGAAACGGATTTTCTCGGCTGCTATAAGGTCTGTCTTAACTCCGTACAGTTCATGAACGCAGCGGGCCATGTAATATGCATTTATATCCGATCCCAGTAAAACAATGTTGTGTTCCATAACTCTTAGTCCAATCTATATATATCGTCTGTCTATGTTCGTATTGATGCGTGTGAGTGTCTCGTAAGTGGTAGTACCGAGTGCCGAAGCTATACCGCGTATGGAAATGCCACCGCCCAGTACCGTAACCTTGTCGTGTTTGCTTACGGAGTCATCCACAAGTACCTGGCACATGCCCATGCCGACCTCGCCGATTATGGGATATTTGCGACCGTTAATCATGACGTTGGTGTTGCTTCTTCCCCTGCCTATGCCGTCGCTGTAGCCAATATCGATTACCGCTATATACTCGGTTCCTGCAGCCCTGTGCAAAAGACCGTAGCCCACGTAGTCGCCGGCTCCGATTTTATTGACCTGGATGACCTCTGAATAAAGGGTAAAGGCTGTCTTCAAATCGTAGTGCTTAAGTTCTTTGGACGGCTCCACGTGATTAAGCTTGTTGCGCAGGTCTCTTCTCTTCCGTAGCAGGCGTCCCTTGAGGGAATTGTCGTAAGGATATACCGAAGTAAATCCGTACAAAGAAATTCCGAAGCGGGCTCCGTTGCAGTAGGAAGGAGTGTCGTGCAAAAGAATGGTCTGTGTCTTGTCTATATGTACCATGGGAATCTTGGTTAAGTCGATTCCTGCTGTAATGGTCTCAAAACGCTTTCTGTTGTCGGCATATTCCGTATCGGTAAGACCTGAGGTGTGGAAGTGGGAAAAAATGCCTTCCACCGTGAGATTCTCTGCCGCTTCGGCCTTCGCTATGTCTTCTTTTAACAAGCTTCCGTCGGTGTATCCGAGACGGTTCATCCCACAGTTAACTTTAAACTGAAGTTTAAGCTTCAAACCGCTTTTAAATATCTCTTCAAAAGTATCATGGTCGTTGACACATACCGAAATATTGTGTGCAGAACAATTCTCAAGAAAAGAAGGCGGAACCGGCTGAAGCAGGATTACCGGGTGTTCGGTGTCGAACCTGCGAACCTCCAGCGCTTCGGAAAGGCAGGATACCGCAAAAGCATTCATACCGCCCTTAACCAAAGCGGGAACGATTCCGTATCCGTGACCGTAGGCATTTCCCTTAATAACCGCAATGTTATATTTGTGGGGAAAGGTCTCGCTTAAGAGACGGGCATTATGTTCAATTGCTCCGTTATCAATTTCAACGTATGTGTTTCGATACATGGTTACCTCTTTATATTCTCACATGTTACCATTTACGCCCGCAATCATAAAGCATATCGATTGCTTAATATATGACAAAAAATGCTTTCGTGTGAAAGCATTTTTTATCGTTCTATTTCAGTTTCTCTCTCAGATAGTCCATGGCGTATTCCAACTGGTTGTCTATCTTCTCGGTGGAGTAAAGCTCCGAATCGTATTCAAGCTCGATGTCGGGTGCGATACCTTCTCCGTGGATGCAGACACCGTTGGGAGTGTAGTAGCGGCTGGTGGTAATCTTGATACCGCTGCCGTCGCTTAAGGGATAGATGGTCTGAACTATGCCCTTGCCGTAAGTGTTGGTGCCGATAACGGTTGCAAGACCGTAATCATGAAGCGCACCGGTCAGAAGTTCGGAAGCGCTGGCGGTGTAGCCGTTGGTAAGTACCACAAGAGGAATTTCAATTACACTCTTGCCCTTGCACTTGAACTCTTCGCGCTTGCCCGCTTTGTCTTCTGTGTATGTAATAATGCCCTTGGGAAGCATTCTTTCGCCGATTTTTAATACGGTGTCGAGGTTGCCGCCGCCGTTGCTGCGAAGGTCAAGAATCATGGCCTTCATGCCCTGAGCGTTAAGATTGTCATAGGCTTTATAGAACTGTTCGGTAGTAACATCGTCAAACTCGGTAATCTGCAGATAACCGATTCCGTCTTCTTTCATCTCGCTTTCTACAGTGGGAGACTCAACCTTACCGCGGGTGACCGTCACATCAACGTAATCCGGTTCGTTCTCTCTGTAAATGGTAAGTTTGACGTTGGTATTCTCGGGACCCTTAATAAGAGCAACCGCTTCGTCAAGCTTGTAGCCGAAAAGGTTCTCATCGTCAACTGCGTAAACAATGTCCCCGTCCATAAGACCTGCCCTGGATGCGGGAGAGTCCTTGAATATCTTGGTAAGAAGAGGGTATCCCGTCTCTTCGTCCATCATTACGTAAGCGCCTATTCCGTAATATACGCCTTCGCTTGACATAAACATTTCTTCAAGTTCTTCGGCGGTGTAGTACTCGGCATATTTGTCGCCCAAAGAATCAATAATGGCTTTGTACATGTTTTCTTTCATGTCATCCGTATTGATGTCTTCTTCAAAATAAAACCTTTTGACTACGCTGTTATAAATCAGGTCCGCCTTCTCGGTAAATTCGCTGTCTATCAGGCTTCCGTCCTTTTTCTTGGAGGAATCGGAACTTGTGGTGCTGCCGGTGACTTTGACGGAGGAGGTTACCTCACTCATCCGCTGTTCCACCAGTCTGGTTTCTTTTTCCAAAAGTATGATAAATAAAATGGTAAGCAGTGTTCCCGCTACGAAAACACCCGCCAAAATGCCGCCCCAAAAGGAGCGCTTTTTTTCTCTGGTTATTTCTTCCATGTCTTTAAGTCCTAACTGATTTAATATCCTAAATAAGGCCAGGGGCTTACGTACGAACCGTTAAGTCTTACACCAAAGTGTAAGTGGGGTCCGGTGGAGCGTCCCGTGGTGCCTACGTATGCGATTACGTCGCCTCTTGCAACAATGTCGTCTTTCTTGCAGTTGAGTTTGGACGAATGCATGTAAATGGTGTAAAGGCCGTCGCCGTGGCTTATCATGACGTAGTTGCCCATGGACCAGTTGTATTCCGCCGCAACCACAACACCGTCGTAGGCTGCAAGAATCTTGGAGCCCGAAGGCGCCGCCATATCGATACCTGAATGATATGATGTGGAGCCGTTGATAGGGTCGGTTCTGTAGCCGAAGTCGTCACTTATTCGTGTATAAGCCGGTGCGGGCCAGGTGAACTTACCGCCGTCATAGCTGAGAACTATGCCGTTGGCTGCCGCTATGGCCTTTTGCTCCGCAAGGATGGCCGCTTCCAGGGCTTCGATAACGCGGGTCTGCTCTTCGTATTCCGCTTCGTAATCGGATATCTGGTTCTCTGTGGCCTTTATATTGCTGGTGTATTTGGCCAGCTGGGTTTCTTTTTCCTGAAGAAGTTCCTGCTGGGCCTGACGTTCCGCTTCTTCATTGAGCTTACACTGGTCGAGGTAGGCTTTCTCGGCTTCGAGAGCCTGCTTGCAGAGTTCGGTCCACTCTCTGGCCGCTGTGTACTCGTCCATCATTTTGCGGTCGTATGCTTCAAGCTTCTCTATGTAGTCTGCCTTGGTAAGGAAGTCGGAAAAGCTCTTGGCGCTTAACATTATCTCAAGGTAAAAAGAATCACCTTTTTTGTACATGAAACGAATACGCTGTTTCATGGCTTCGTACTGGGTATTTTCCTTCTCGATTGCCTCGTCGAGTTCAGCGCTTATTACGGTAATCTCTTCTTCTTTTTCGGCAATGAGTCCCTTGTATTCTTCAATCTTGGCGTCGATGGCCACTATTTCGGCATCGATTTTCTTAATGTAAGCGGCTACGTCGTTCTTAAGCCCCTCAAGTTCCTGCTTGAGAGCTTTGGCGTTTGCTATATTTTGTTTAAGCTGTTTTTTGGCTTCCTCGGACTGGGAAATCTGATTCTTCTTTTCCTTAATGCTTTCATTGGTAATGGAAGAAATGGAGGTTCCCGCATAGGCAGCCGGCGCGGCGGTATGGGCCAGAATGACGCATGCCAGAGCCACGCATAAAATGCGCCTTATTCTTTTCACTAAGTGCCTCCCATGATGACCGTACTAAACTCTTAAGTGCTTTCTGACAGTAATGAAACTGCCAAAGAAACCTATGCCCACGCCGATAATGAGTGACACGGGTACAAGAGTCTTAAATATATCATCGATAGTAAGGAAATTTAACAACGACGAAAGAACGGAGAACTGTTCTTTAATAAAGTTCAGCGCTCTGTTGTATACAAAGTAAATGATTCCAAGAGGTATTGCAGCACCCACCAGACCGATTATGATACCCTCGATAACGAAGGGAGCACGTACAAAATAGTCTGTGGCGCCGATGTATTTCATGATGGAGATTTCTTCTTTTCTCACAGCGATACCAATGGTGACGGTGTTGCTGATAAGGAAAACGGAAACCGCAAGAAGAATCACGATAATACCTATGGAAATGTAGCCGATAAGTTTATTGGCATTGCTTAAGGTAAGGGCGGTAAGCTCGGAACGCTTGACTTCGCTTACACCGGGAACGGACTCAAGGTAGGTTACGAGAGCGCTCTGCATGGATACGTCGTTTAAATAAACTTCGTAATTGGCCATGTCGGCGAGAGGGTTCTCAAGGAAGCCGTCGCTGTATTCGCCCAGGTATTCGGTCTTGAAGGTTTCCCATGCATCGTCGGCGGATACAAAGTTAACCTTGGAAACTTCCGCTCTTCTTTTGATCATGTTGCCGATTTCTTCGATTCTTGAATCCGTAATGTCTTCATCGAAATAAACTACGATACACACATCTTCTTCGGCGGTCTTAACGATATGCTGGAAATTGGCCAGCACGGAATAGAACAGGCCGAAGAGGAAGAGGCAGGCGCCGATGGTGGCTACGGATGCCAAAGAAAACAGCTTGTTACGGAAAATATTCTTAATGCCCTGCCAAAGGGTGTAGAAAAACGTACTAATCTTCATCGTCGTATCCTCCCCTTTCGTGATCGCTTACCACTACGCCTTTTCTCAAGGTGATGACACGCTTCTGCATGGCATTGACTATATCTTTGTTGTGGGTAACCATAATGACGGTGGTACCCGCATTGTTAATCTCTTCAAGGAGCTTCATAATCTCCATGGAGTTGTTGGGGTCTAAGTTACCTGTGGGCTCGTCCGCAAGAAGAATGGTAGGACGGTTAACCAAAGCTCTGGCAATGGCCACTCTCTGCTGTTCACCGCCGGAGAGTTTGCCGGGCTTGGCTTTGTATTTGCCCGCAAGGCCTACGGTTGCAAGAACCTTGGGCACGTTTTTACGAATCTGGCTGCCGGGTACCTCAACAATACGCTGGGCAAAAGCAACGTTCTCGTAAACATTTCTGTCTTTTAAAAGTCTGAAGTCCTGGAATACCACTCCCAGGTTTCTTCTGAATTTGGGAATCTTTCTGTGTTTAATCTTATTGAGATTGTAATTAAGAACGTAAAGATTACCTTCCGTGGGGATAAGCTCTCTTAACAAAAGCTTGATAAAGGTGGACTTACCGGAACCGCTGTCGCCTACCACGAATACGAACTCACCCTTTTTAATCCTGAGATTGACATTGCTGAGGGCGGGCACTCCTGCCTGGTAGGACTTGGAGACATTCTCCATGACAATGACTTCGTCGTCCTCCATAAGTTTCTTTTTCTTCCTAGGGGATAAAGCCATAACCTATGCTCCTTGATATCAGTATTCTATGCTTTCCATATACTTCATGTACTTGACTACCATAAGGGCAATCTTAAATGTAATCGCATCCTCAAAGACTCTCAGATCGAGGCCCGTAAGCTTCTGGAGCTTATCGAGACGATATACGAGAGTATTTCTGTGAATAAACAGCTGTCTGGATGTCTCGGATACGTTTAAGCTGTTCTCAAAGAACTTCATAATGGTGGTAAGAGTTTCTTCGTCGAACTCATCGGGGCTCTTGCCGCCGAAAATTTCCTTGATGAACATTTTGCAAAGAGGGATGGGAAGCTGATAAATCAAACGTCCGATTCCAAGCTCCGAGTATGCCACAACATCTCTGTCGCCAAAGAAAATCTTTCCTACGTCGAGAGCCATCTTGGCTTCTTTGTAGGAACGGCTGACTTCCTTGATTTCTCCCACAGCGGTGCCGTAGGATACGTGTACGCCTTCGATTCCTTCTTTTTCAAGAACCGAGATAATGGCTCTTGCGGCTCTGTCAACTTCCTTGCTGAAGTCGGTATCCTCAAGCTCCTTGACCACGATAACGTTATTCTCGTCAACAGCGGTGATGAAGTCCTGATTGTTGGAGCCAAAGTGGGTGCGGATGCATTCAAGGACGTTATTGTCCTTTCTTTCGCCCGCTTCAATAATCATTGCTACGCGCTTAACGTCGGTGGCAATGTGAAGCTTTTTGGCTCTGCTGTAGATATCAACCAAAAGAAGATTGTCAAGAAGAAGGTTCTTGATGAAGTTGTCCTTGTCAAAGCGCTCTTTGTAGGCAACTATAAGACTCTGAATCTGGAAGGCTACCATTTTGCCTATCATGTAAACATCTTCGCCGGTACCGCAGGCAATAAGGATGTACTCCACCTGCTGCTCGTCGTAAATCTTAAAATACTGATATCCCTGAATCTCCTGGGAATCCGCAGGTCCCAGCGCAAACTCTCTTGCCGCTTTGGAAACCGTTCCGGTATGACCGGTGGTGGAAACCACGTCCTTTCCTTCAGTATCCACGACGCTCAGTTCAACTCTGGAAATGCCTTTAAGCCCGTCAATAGTAGTCTGTAATATCTGATTAGATATCATGATTCCCTCCAAAAGAATGTTTCTGATTAGACATTTTTCACAACGTAAATTTTGGTAATAGTTCGTGAAAAAACATATTTACGGTATCATTTTATTATATTTTACTTAAAAAGCCAACCCCGAAATGTGTATTTTTTATGCATTTTTTTGTTTTTCCGTGTTTTAAAGCGCAAAAAAATCCCTAAAAAATAACCAAAGAAGGAGTATTAAAAAACTTTTTAAAAAAATACTTGATTTTTGAAAAACTATCCCCTATAATAACGTAGTGCAATCGCGAAAGCGGTTTGTCAATAACCTTTGGGGTATCGCCAAACGGTAAGGCAACGGACTCTGACTCCGTCATTTCAAGGTTCGAATCCTTGTACCCCAGCTTACGACCCTCGGTATGATTACCGGGGGTTTTATTTTCGTCAAAGCTCACGTTGTGTTTTAACATGTCTTTGGTATAATTTAACTTGGAACGGAATTACCGGAAAGGCCCAATTATGTTTAATCTTGCAAAAAAACAAACCTTATATGTTGAGAAACTCGTAGAATTCGGTGCTTACCTTGTGCCCGCAGAATTAAAGGACAAAAAAGTGCCCGCAGCCAATGAGCACGTACTTCTCCCCAAGAAGCAGGTGCCTGCAGGCGCCAGACGCGGAGACGAAATCGAAGTATTTCTTTATCTTGACTCTGCCGACAGACTCATAGCCACCACCACCCTTCCCAAGTTAAGTCTTGGCGAAGTAGGCAGACTTACCGTCAAGGACGTGACCAAAATCGGCGCGTTTTTGGACTGGGGGCTTGAGAAAGATCTTCTTTTGCCCTTCAAGGAACAGACCAAAAAAGCCGAAGTCGGCGATGAATTGCTGGTAGCGATATACCTTGATAAATCGGGACGCATCTGCTCCACCATGAACGTATATCCCTATCTTTCCACCACCGATATGTATAAAAAGAACGACCGTGTCACCGGTACCGTATATCAGACCAGCGACAATTTCGGCGTGTTTGTGGCCATTGACGACAAATATCAGGGACTTATTCCCAAGCGTGAAGTCTATGGCAAATGTGAAATCGGAAGCAGAATAGAGGCCCGCGTGATTAACGTTCGTGAAGACGGCAAGATTGATTTAAGCATCCGCGAAAAATCCCACGTCCAGGCAGAAGCCGATTCGCAGAAGATTTTAGAGCTCATAAAGTCTTACGACGGAGTTCTTCCCTTTACCGAGAAAGCCTCTCCCGAGGTTATTACCCGCGAGACCGGCATGAGCAAGAACGAATTCAAAAAGGCCGTCGGACACCTTTACAAGAACAGGCTTATTGAAATTTCGTCAGACGGAAAAATAAAACTTATATAACAGTCCATAGAATGAAATTAAGCAGGGTAGGGTGCCCTGCTTAACTTTTGGCTCTCAAAGGGTGTTTCAAGCCAAATTTGTATAGTAATAATAATGAAAAAAGGGATATCTTGGTGAAAGCGTCGCTCATATCCGATAAGCGGATATGTGGTATGGGAAAAATACTATATACGTTTTTTATCTCGCCCTCACACTAATATCTTATCCCCCAAAATCCCGTTTGAGAACTAAGTAAATGGAAACATTTCTTAAGATTTTCAAAAATATAGACCCGGACGAATTATTCCGTCCGGGTCTTTTTTACTGATTTATGCGTAAAAATCAATGTTTGAACCGATATTTGGGTTAACGCTTCTTTCCATGGCCGACTTGTCAATCATCTTAACAATTCCCTCTCCCATGGTTTCATTGGCATCCATTGCCTTGCTGAGCAAAGCGGTTCCTACTTCGGTTTGTGTATTTATCTGTGAAATTGCCATCGACAATCCTGAAATGTTCATAGTATGACCTCCTGTCTGAGTGAGTATGAACATTATACGAAAGGATTATTATTGAGCAATTAACAGTTTAAAGTCCGAGCTTTTTGGAGATTACTTCAACGGTCTTGTCAAGGCATCCCTTCTCGAAAGGAACTCTCAAGCCTGCCTGAGGAAGCATCTTTGAATAAAAATCGCTAGCGGAAAGCTTGCAAAGCTTTAAGTAGCTCTCCCATGCTGCCTTGTAATCCTCATCCATCCATGCTTTGTACTCAAGAGCAACGGTCTGGGCAAGGCAGTAATCAATGTAGTAGAAAGGCGATGCATAGATATGGGGCTGTCTCTGCCACCAGCCGCCGTTTCCGTAGAATTCGTTGTCCGCAAAGTCCAAAGAAGGTCTGTATTCTTTTTCAAGCTTCAGCCATTCGGCACGTCTCTCTTCGGGCGTAAGGTCGGGATTCTCATAAACGATGTGCTGGAATTCGTCAACCATACAGCCGTAAGGAATAAAGGTGATGGCGCCTTCAAGGTGAGAAAGAAGGTAGTCGTCACATCTGTCGCCAAAGAAATCCTTCATCCAGGGCTCTGTAAAGAACTCCATGGACATGGAATGAATCTCTGCCGTCTCCATGCCGATTTCGTTAAGTTCGGGATAGTTCTTGCGGGTAACGTATCCCTGGAAAGCGTGTCCGGCCTCGTGGGTGATAACCTCTACGTCATGCTGGGTACCATTGAAATTGGCAAAGATAAAAGGAGCGTAATCGTACTCGGGAAGGCTGGTCATGTAACCGCCTGCGCGTTTGGTCTTTCTGCCGAGCACGTCAAAAAGTTCATTCTCCGTCATAAAGTCAAAGAATTCCTTGGTCTCGGGAGAAAGTTCCGCGTACATCTTCTGACCCGCGGCAAGAATCTCTTCGGGAGTGCCTGTAGGTCTGGGATCGCCGTCCTTAAAGTTAATGGGGTCGTAGTAGTAAAGATGGTCAAGACCCAGTCTTTCGCGACGTCTTTCATTAATCTTGGTGGCAAGGGGAACGATTTTCTTTTTAACTTCTTCTCTGAAAATCTTAACCTCTTCGGGGCCGTAATCGTTACGTCCCATGCGGTCGTAGCCGAGAGCCGTATAGGTGTCGTGGCCCAAAAGTCTGGCCTGAGCGGTACGGTTCTTAACGAGCTTGTCGTAAATATCGTCAAGCTTGTCCTGGATGGAAAGAAGGAAGCCCGTGGTCTTGGCATAGGCTTTCTTACGAACCTCACGATCCTTGTCGGTGGTGTACTTGGTCATCAGGGAAAGGTTTAAGATCTCACCTTCCCATTCGATCTTTGCACCGGCGATGAGCTTGTCATACTCCGAAGAAAGAGCATTTTCTTCCTGAAGAAGGGGAACCATTTCAGGGGTAAAAGACCGCATCTCCAGTTCCATGTTCTTAAAAGTAACAGGGCCCAGTTTGCTTACAAGATAATCCCTGAAGGGGCAATCGAAGAGAGCTTTCTTGTATTCAACATTGATCTCCTGTACGGTGGGCCACATCTCATCGTAGAAATTACGCTCTTCATCGTAGAATTTATCCGTGGTATCTATGTCGTGCCTGATAGAGCAAAGAGTGCTCATGGTCTGGGCATGTTCATAGGCCTTGGTAACCTTCTCGTTGATGGCAAAAGCCTCTTCGCCGCTCTTTGCGTTCTTAAGTTCTTCGGTAAGAGCAACCACTTCTTTTTTCAGTTTTTCAAAATCCACCCGTTCGTAGGGCATTTCAGAAAACTTCATGAATCATTCTCCTTTGTCTCTTATTTCGCCGGATGCACTCCGGCGAAGACTGTTCTCACTGTAGCATAAAAAAAGCTTCGAAGGAATTCCCTCGAAGCTTTTTTAACAGAAATTTTATCAAGCCTTGC
>JAEEGK010028048.1_pt1 | contig 11325 bp, 10 predicted proteins | sample 8958771 | NCBI WGS metagenome assembly JAEEGK01 (sample SAMN16246547, study PRJNA631951) | gut metagenome | biome: gut microbiome; feature: rumen; material: SC-attached | host: Bos | place: Iran: Karaj | collected 2018-10 | reverse complement strand
TTTACAACTAATTCATTATTCACTGTTCTTTTATAGGAATCAATATCAATAACTAATTTACTATATGGAAACTGTTCTTCTTCCCACATATGGTAATATATTTGCTCTATTGGATCTTTAAAACTATATGGTTTTATTGCATTAATGTTTACTCCAAATAATTTTGCCATTTCTTTTAATCTTTCTTTTCCTGGAACTCTACTGTTGTTTTTGTACTTACGCATTGTTTCAACTGGATCATCTCCTCCCCATCCAAAGTATTCTGCCATATTTTCATCAGAATAACCTTTCAATTTCATTAAATATGTAATTCTAGCTCCTAATGATGGATTAGCTAGAACTGGTTTAAAAAAATATCTTTCCATAATAAATACCCTCCCATCGTATTTTTTTAAACAAGTATCTTTTTCACTAGCCAATCCCTTTTTACTCTTTTTGTTCACCATTTTTGGTACATAAAAAAATAGCCACCCTATTGATAATGTGACTATCATTTTTTTATTTTAGGACATATATATAAATTTATTTGTGTATGAAAAACAATTTACAAAACATGTTTAATTTCTTTTATTGCAACAAAAAAAGAGTATTTCTACTCTTTTAGTTTTTTTCTTTGGTACGCTTTAACGTACTATTTTCGACCCGCTTTTATGGCAGCTTGTGCAGCAGCAAGTCTAGCAACAGGTACTCTAAATGGTGAACATGATACATAATCAAGTCCTACGTTATGATAGAATTCAATTGATTTAGGATCTCCACCAGTTTCACCACAAACTCCTAAATGAAGTTCAGGGCGAGTACTACGTCCTTTTTCAGCAGCCATTTTAATTAATTGACCAACACCTTTTTGATCAAGTGTCTTAAATGGATCTTCTTCATAGATCTTTTTCTCATAATATGCTGGTAAGAATTTACCTGCATCATCTCTTGAGAAACCAAATGTCATTTGAGTTAAATCATTTGTTCCGAATGAGAAGAATTCTGCTTCTTTAGCTATTTCATCAGCTGTAAGTGCTGCTCTTGGGATTTCAATCATAGTACCAACTTGATATTTCATATCAACATTAGCATTCTTGATTTCTTCATCAGCTGTAGCAACAACTACATCTTTAACATATTTTAATTCTTTAACTTCACCAGTTAATGGAATCATAATTTCTGGAGTTACATTCCATTCTGGATGTTTTTTCTTAGTATTAATTGCTGCACGAATAACAGCTTTAGTTTGCATTTTAGCTATTTCTGGATAAGTTACAGCTAAACGGCATCCACGATGTCCCATCATTGGGTTAAATTCATGTAAGCTTGCAATTATTTCTTTAATTCTTTCAACTGGTTTACCTTGAGCAGCTGCTAATTTTTCAATATCAGCTTCTTCAGTTGGAACGAATTCATGTAGAGGTGGGTCTAAGTATCTAACTACCATTGAATCACCTTCTAGTGCTTCATACATATCTTCAAAGTCTTTTTGTTGATATGGAAGTATCTTATCAAGTGCTCTTTCTCTTTCTTCTAGAGTATCTGCACAAATCATTTCTCTAAATGCAGCAATTCTGTCTTCTTCAAAGAACATATGTTCTGTACGACATAGACCAATTCCTTGTGCACCTAATTCATGAGCTTTCTTAGCATCTCTTGGAGTATCTGCATTAGTACGAACTTTAAGTGTTCTAAATTCGTCAGCCCATTTCATAACACGACCAAATTCACCAGAAATAGTTGCATCTACTGTAGGAATTAATCCATCATAAATATTACCAGTTGTTCCATCAATAGAGATTTCATCTCCTTCATGGAATGTTTTACCAGCTAAAGTGAATTGTTTATTTTCTTCATCCATAGCGATATCACCACATCCTGATACACAGCAAGTACCCATACCACGAGCAACTACTGCAGCATGACTTGTCATACCACCACGAACTGTTAGAATACCTTGAGAAGCTTTCATACCAGTAATATCTTCAGGACTTGTTTCAAGTCTTACTAATACAACTTTTTCTCCTCTTTCTTTCCAAGCAACTGCATCTTCTGCAGAGAAAACTATCTTACCACAAGCAGCACCTGGGCTTGCTCCTAATCCTTTACCAATAGCTTGAGCTTTCTTAATAGCTTCAGCATCGAATTGAGGATGTAATAATGTATCTAAGTTTCTTGGATCAATCATTTCAACTGCTTCTTCAGGTGTTCTTAATCCTTCATCTACTAAATCACATGCAATTTTAAGTGCAGCTTTAGCAGTTCTCTTACCATTTCTTGTTTGTAACATATATAGTTTACCATGTTCTACAGTAAACTCCATATCTTGCATATCACGATAATGGTTTTCTAGAGTTTTACAAACTTCTTTAAATTGAGCAAATGCTTCTGGGAATTTTTGTTCCATTTCAGTTATATGCATTGGTGTTCTAACACCAGCAACAACATCTTCACCTTGAGCATTAGTTAAGAATTCACCAAATAATCCTTTATCACCTGTAGCAGGATCTCTTGTAAATGCAACACCTGTACCACAATCATCTCCCATATTACCGAAAGCCATTGATTGTACGTTAACAGCTGTACCCCAAGAATAAGGAATATCATTATCTCTTCTATAAACATTAGCTCTTGGATTATCCCATGAACGGAATACTGCTTTAATAGCACCCATTAATTGTTCTTTTGGATCACTAGGAAAGTCAGTTCCAATTTTAGATTTATACTCAGCTTTAAACTCATTAGCTAATTCTTTTAAATCATCAGCTGTTAATTCAACATCAAGTTTAACGCCTTTCTTTTCTTTCATCTTATCAATTAATTCTTCAAAGTATTTCTTTCCAACTTCCATAACTACGTCAGAATACATTTGAATAAATCTTCTGTAACAATCCCAAGCCCATCTTGGATTATTACTTTGTTTTGCTAGTACTTCAACTACTTCTTCATTTAAACCAAGATTTAGAATAGTATCCATCATACCAGGCATTGATGCTCTTGCACCACTTCTAACTGATACTAGTAATGGATTTTCTTTATCTCCAAACTTTTTACCAGTCATTTCTTCCATCTTAACGATATATTCGTTAATTTGTTCCATGATTTCAGAGTTAATTTCTCTTCCATCTTCATAATACTTTGTACATGCCTCTGTTGTAATTGTAAATCCTTGAGGAACAGGTAGACCAATATTAGTCATTTCCGCTAAGTTAGCACCCTTACCACCAAGTAAATTACGCATATCCTTATTTCCTTCTTTAAAGGAATACACATATTTCATTCTTTTTTTACCTCCACCAGCATATTATACAAAAAAAAAAGGTTATTTACAACCTTTATTTTTCTTATTTTACAAGTACTTTACTTTTATTCTCCTGCTTCTTTCCAGCAATCACTCCATGTAGCACCTTGAATATTAACATTCTTATCTGCATCTTTAACTGGAATTAGTTTAAATAATAAACCAACAATTGTAGGTACTAAGAAGATTATTACAGCAAATACAACTCTAGTAACGATCTTATCCAAAGTTTCCTTTTTAAGTTTATCATCAATATTGCCAGCAGTAACTATCTTTGCTATATCAAGAATACATAAAATAATTAGAATAATAGGTACAGCAAAGCAAATAATACTTACTACCCATCTAACAATTCTTAAAATAGCAACGAAATCTGTGTCACAAACTCCTAAAATTTGGAAAAAATTCATACATAACCTCCATCCATAAATAATAATACTATATTTCATATAAAAAATCAAGTATTTATTATTTTATACCTAGTATACCAAGCAATTTAACTATTGAATCATTACTCTTACGATCATTTAATGGTTCAATGTTAGCTAAGAACTCCAATCCTGCTTCACTTTCTAATGTTTTAACATCACTAGATGAAAGCAATGATTTATTAAGTAATATTTTCTTACCTTTTAGTTCTTTAAAGATATTCTTATTAGTTGCCATTAATCCATTTAATTTAATTGTTGATGGTTCAACTAAATATAATACCTCGTTACATAAATCAACTTTATTAGAATTATTTAAATCAATTAGAATAACATCTGCATTAGAATCATTAACTATATTTTCTAATTCATTTTCTGTAGTACTAATCATCTTTCCATCACGGAATAATCTAAAATCATTCTTACCAATTTCAACAGATAATACTTTTTTCTTTAAATTAACTGTTGCCATTTTATGTAACATATAAATTAGTGAAGTACTACCTGCATTTTGAGTAACATTTTTAATACCAATAATTATCTTATTTGGTTTCTCTTCAACAGGTTCAACACTATTAAAATCATCAGAAATCAAGAACATGTTTTTACTACCATTATTATTCTCTTCTTTATTTTCTTCAATATTATTAACAACAATATTACTAAACGCATTTTGATTAACTTCTACTTCATTATTTACTGGTTCACTGTTTTCACTTTCAATATTAAAGTCAGGTTCTACATTAGCCATATTAGCTGCTGAATTACCCAAATTTAAATTATTTAAAATATCACCAAGAGAAGAAGTATTATGAGCTGGTTCAACAGGAGCTTCTTCCTCTGTTGAAGTCTCATCTTCCCCTTCTTTAATACTATTATCTACATATATATCATTATCAAATGAATTATTTAATAGTTTAATAGCATCCTCATAAGTATTTGGTTTCTCTATAAAACGAATAACATCATTAATATTATTAGTAAAATTAAAGATTTGTAATTCAATAAGTAACTTCTTAAATTCTTCAGGTGGTTCTGGAGTTGCAGGTAATAGAATAATTAACTTTTCAGCACCAATTTCATTAGCTAAAGTTGTTAATACTTCTTTTGAAGCAAAATCTACTACACTGGTAGCATCTAGAATCATTTTACTAAAGAAATAATTTTTAAACTTATTGATTAAATCATTCACATTAAAAAGACCATTTAAGTCTTTAATGGCATCGATATTAGCATTATCAATGATTTCTTTTTGTTTGTTTGATACAATTACATTCACACTGCTTCACCCCTTTATTTATGAGCATCTTGAGAAAGTTAAACTTGAATCTGGAACATTATTAATTGTTTTGGTTTCTGCTCTTACAGACATCCATTTAGTCTCTCCAAACATTGGAAGATCAAAAGAAACTGGTAATTCTACCCTAAATACATATGATCTTGTTCCATTAACAACAACACATGGTGTTATTGTTGCATTATTACGAGAAATATAACCATAGTTCTTACGAACATTTTCAGTTATTGATTCCATAGTAACACCACCACAATTATTCATTTGTCCCTGACAGTTTTCTATTTGAGTTATAACATAATTAGCAGCTCGATAAGCCGAAGCATAATTCATTATAAACCCGATAAACACAATAAACAAAATGATAATTGGTATGATCAAATATAAAAGTAATGATCCACCTACTGCCTCTCTCATCGAATTACCTCCTCATATTATTCTTATTTTTAATTCAAATTACTATTGATTAGATCCAGCATTATTAATACCAGAATCCCATTTGTTATTAATAGCATTCATAATAGGATCTTTTAATGCAAAGAATAAACCAGCAATAGCAGCTATTGCAATAATAGTAATTAAAGTCATGTTTAATTCTCCACTTGCCTCTTTCATTTCAATTTCTCCTTTCCTATTTTCAAATTGATTATATCATAATTATTTATAACAAACAACTAAGTTATATTATATTTTTCTCTTAGAACATCATCATCATCATTGCCAAGAATATAACTAACATTGTTCCACCACCAGTAACCATCAACATTACTAGGGTTTTATTCTCCATCTTTTTAAGACGAGCTGCATACATTTTTTCACGTGATTTATTTTGTAAACTTGACACACTCTTAGAGAAAACTAACAATTGTTCTTGTTTGTTATCTTGTGCACCAATACTTAAACGATACAATAATCTCATCATACGCATAGAATCACGAACTGGAAATTCTTCAGCAAAAGCCATATATGGATCAATTGATGAATCTCCAGAATCTATTTTTTCAATCATACGACGAAGTCCTAATTTAAATACATCTGGTGCTGTATTAATACTTTTAGATATTGCTACCGGTATAGTATAATGTTGAGCTAATATCTCAATACTCTTTAAATAGTATGGTAACAATTGATCAATTTGTTGAAGATGTTTTTTATAATAACCTTTTAAGTTTGTATAATCACTTTTATATACTACACCAACAACTAAACATACAATTATTAAATTAATCCAAGTAAAGTTAAATACTAAGAATATTAAACCAATAATTATAACAAGACCAGTATTTTTAATTCTTTTATTATAAAGTGCATTAATATCTACTTCTCCACCATATTTTGCCATAGCATAGAAATCATAGTCTTTTTCTTTAAGTAATGAGCTAACTTTACCATTAGCTGAGAATACTTCTTGGAAATCAACCATTTTGGTGTAAGAAATAACAAATAACACTATTACTGACACAATAATTAATTCCATTACTCAGCCCCCACATTCTCATTATAGTATTTCTCACCAGATAGTAAGAAATAACTATTTGTTAATACAATAATATGTAATGCAATCTGCATAAATATGTTTGTATTAACAAGTTCAATATATACATCCTTTTTAATCAATAATTGAACAAGCATAATCATTAAGTATAGTAATACACCATACATAACAAATTGACGATGGAAAGCATTACGATCCATTCTATCACGATAAACTCCTTCAACAAGTTCATCAATATCTAATAACATATTATCTAGAGTTTTAGATGTATCTCTTGCACCTTCTCTAGTTATTTGAAGGAACAATTGATGCATATTACGAACCATATAATAATCATATTTACTATTCATATAATCAATAGATTCACCAACATCACCATTGTGATAAGCCAAATCAATCATAATCTTAATATCAGTCTTAACAGGATCATCTAAAATACCTGAATTATATACACCTTCTAAAGCTTTAACAAATGACTGAGTAACAGAGAATTCCATAATTGTATTAGTTACATAAACTTGAATTTGTTCAAATACAAACTCACTATATACACGCTTACATCTTAAATAAGCTAAATATGGAATTACTGATACTGTAAGAATTACATATATTAATGAGATAACTGCATTATAGAAATATAAATATGAAATAACAAAAGCTAAAACTGCGAAGATAATAACTTGTGTTGTATATTGTTTTCTATTATATTCAAGCCCCATCTCTTTACATTTTTCACGTACTACTTTAAATGAATATGGAGCATACTTCTCATATATAGTCTCTACATTATCAACAACAAATTTATATACGGAGGTACCGCTACTTTTTCGATATAAAACAACGAACAATACTACTAATAATATTATAACGAACTCCATATTTCACCTCTTTTCTTCTTTATTGAGCAGAAAAAACATCAAAAAATTGTGTTTTATCTAGATTATTTTTACTATTATCAACTGCACTTACTGTTGGCGCTACTGGTGTAGGTGCTGGTGTTGGATTAACAGTCGTAGCTACCGGAGTTACTACAGTTGGATTTACTGCCGGAGTTGGGTTTACTGTTGGATTAACCACTGGTGTTGCTACAACTTCCGGAGTACTAGTAGGAGCACTAACTTTATTAGCATCACTACTATCAACAATTGGAATTTCTTCATTAACTTTTTGATCAGATTCATGAATATAATCCTTATCTTTTATCATCATACCTTGACTTTCAAGATAATCAATTAAATATTCACTTGGAGGATTCATTACCTCTGTACCATCAACATTTTTACGATATATTGTATGAGATTCTGGAACATTATCTTTGGTAACGTGAAATTCACAAACTTCACATACTTCACGCATAAATCCACCAGTTTCTTTATCATATCTTGCACGTACATGAACACCTAATTGAATATAACGATAAATTGTTGTCATAAACTGATTAACATCAATATTAGATTCCAACAAACTATATAAACGATAAGGTATACTAGATGCTTTATCAGCATGGATTGTTGATAAAATATTGTGTCCTGATGAAATAGAGTTACGTACAGCCGTAACTGCTTCAGCAGAACGAACCTCGGAAAGTAATATCCATTTTGGATTCTGTCTCATACAAGTAACTAATACATCAGAATATGAAGCAATATTATTAGTTTTCATGGCAACAATATCACGATTTGGATAAATCTTATCTAAGTGAAGTTCCAATGTATCCTCAATAGTAACTATTTTTTCATTTTCTGCTGTATGACTTGCTAAATATTTAACAAGCTCTGTTTTACCTGAACCAGTTTCACCACTAACAATAATATTACAATGACCTCTTACACAATCAATTAAGAAATCATGAATTCCAATGTTAATATATTTATCAGCAATTATCTTTTCTTTCTTTAATCTGATTTTTGCAGGTGTTTTACGAAATACAGCTGCAATACCATTTCTAGCTATAGAATCATGAACGAAATTCATACGTAATTCTGAACTTTCACTATCCAAAAATGGAGATGCCATATTAAATGTTTTACCCATAATATTAGCACATTGGAAAGCTATTTTTTCCATTAATTCATTATTAATTCCTGGATTATCAACACGATAAACACCTTTATCTAATGATTTAAGCCATACTTGACCATTATTACTATATGAAATATCGGTAATATTGTCATCATCTAAATATGTTTTTAAAGGACCAAAATCAATATGTGAAAACAAATTATCATTGATTTCAGTACTTGTCTCGCCAGTATTCTCTTTTTGTATTTCGTATGCACTTATGCTTGAATTCATAATAGCACACCCCTTTTCTTTTTAATTTGCTCTATTTTGTTCAATATAATTCTTTATATCTTCATCACTGATTTCAGTAATAATTTCATCAGTTGATTCATATTGATATGAAACATTTGTAGGAACAAGAATTATCTTAGATCCATTAATATTTTCACCTACACGTAATAGTGAAGATAATTCATCAGTAACTGCTAAAATTATTTGACTTGGTTGACGATTAGCTGTAGTATTCTCAAACACATGATTTCCTTCACCATCTTTAACTGCAAGTACTTTAACATTAGCTGCTAATTTACCATACATTACTCTTCCACCATAAGTACTATCATTAGTTCTAATATAGTAGATATCAACATAGTTTCCTGGGTAAATTGAGTTACCATATGTTGAATTAATATCAACTTTAAAGTTATATGCTGTCATATATTTACCTTCAGCATCTTTAGGCATATCAATTAAGAAAGAGTCAGCTAATTCTTCAAAACGAACAATCATACCTTCATAGAATAAACTTCCAGCAGGGATTGTTGAATTAATATTGGTATACATACCAATTATTTGAGTATTAGCATTAGTTAATACTTTTCCTTTCATTGATGATTGTTGAATATCTACATATCCTATCATATCATTTGTTATTTCTGTTCTAGGTCCTATTTCTTTTAATGCATATGGAATACTAATTGGATTAATTGCTGAATTAACCCTCCACATGTAGAAAGCATATAGTACTATAACAATTAATACTGCTCCTAAAATTGTAACAACATTTTTGTTAGCTAATAGATTTTTTAATTTCATATTCTTTCACTCCTTTTTATTTTTATTATTTATTTACATGCTGCAGAACATGATTTATCTTTACATGCAGCACACAAACTTATTGCAGCGCTACCTGAACCAGCAGCTATATTTGAACAAGCTATTGTTCCGTTTGAAAGTTTAACATCATACATTCTGTAAGCATTAACAGTACCAATACTATCAACTTTTGCATCTTTACCATTAACTGTACATTTACATTTGGCCTTTGCAGCTTTTAAGAGTTCACCACCAGAATTAAGTGCTCCTCTTTCAGAAGTATATGGTCCTTTAGTAACAACACAACTAACATAAGTCTTTCCACAATATGCAGAAGATGACTTTCCATACCATGAGCATGATGAGCCTCCACTTGTTGTATTGCTTTGTTCTCTTTTGCACTCTCCATCAACAAGATTTACTTCTTCATATTTATCCCATGGCCATTTTGCCCATATGCCACAATTATCTCTATTCCCATCTTCTGTACCACAGTAGCAAGTGTTATAGCATTCATCTTGACTTGGTGGTCTACCATTACTATCTTTCCAAATATAAACATCATCGTCTTCACCTTTACAATAACCTAAGGTTCCCCAACAATATTTATAAGTTCTTTTATTATAATAACAAGTTGTTTCTCTTTGACATTTTCCATCAACTAATGGTGCATATTCATATCTTGACCATTCTGGATCATTAGGTCTATCTGCCCAAACTCCACAATTATCACCATTCTTTTCACAGAAACAAGTGTTAGTACATTTTTCTTTTTTAGTAACAGATTTTTCTAACTGATAACCATAACCACAAGAAGCAGCTGTTCCCCAACAATAAGTCCAACTAGGAGATCCCTTATAATAACAAGCTTCGGGTTCAGTTACAAATCCATTGATTGAACTACTTGTAGTTGATGAAGTACCTGTTCCAGAGGATGTTCCTGTTGATGAACCAGAAGTTGATGATCCACCTGTTTGACTTGTTGTGCCAGTTGATGAACTAACTGTTCCTGATATACTACCTGGTTGACCTATTGTACTAGCTGATGAGTTGCTTCCTTCAGATGAAGTTTTTGGTTTTACAATTGTTGATGTACTAGTTACCTTACCAGTAGTACCTGTAACTTCAAGAATTGCATCTATTTGGTTAACTATTGTATATCCTTCATAAGTATCATCTGTTGGTAAGAATTCATCATCAATCGAATTAATTCTTACACTAACTTTTGGTGGATACTCAATTATATCTTGAATAATAATTTCATAGTTTTTATTATTGTTAACCATTTCTGCAAAACGTCTTACTAAACTTTCTGTAAAGACTTTTTTATTAATCTTATATTCACCATGTAATACTTCACAAGTCTTTTTAGAATTACAAGTTTCAACACCATTTACATATGTAATATCTTTAATTTCATATTCACTATCATCTTTAAATACCCATTTATTGTTAACTTTCTTAACATCTGTACAAAGACAAAATCCTGCACGATAATGAGCTAAATCGATAGAGTCATACATTGAGGCCTCAACAGCATTTTTCATAGTAGTATAGTTTAACTGGTCAGTTACAGTAATATTACCAAACAAATTAACCAGTACTATTCCTAGTATACTTAATACGAAAAGTGCTAATCCCCAAAATGCAACTTTCAAGGTATCACCCCTATCCTATACATAATTAAGTTTACTATATTTTTCAAATTAAAGCAATAAATAATTAATTA
>JAEEGK010028047.1_pt1 | contig 11325 bp, 11 predicted proteins | sample 8958771 | NCBI WGS metagenome assembly JAEEGK01 (sample SAMN16246547, study PRJNA631951) | gut metagenome | biome: gut microbiome; feature: rumen; material: SC-attached | host: Bos | place: Iran: Karaj | collected 2018-10 | reverse complement strand
ATTGCAGTGGGGTCCCACCTCTTCCCATTCCGAACAGAGAAGTTAAGCCCACCTGCGCCGATGGTACTGCAATGCAATGCGGGAGAGTAGGAAGCCGCCGTCTTTTTTCAAGAAGAGCCTCGAGAATGCAATATTCTCGGGGCTTTTTCGTTATATATACGTATGCAATGGACTGATAGAATCCGACAAACCAAGATCGTCTTGGTCATAGCAGCTGTTATGATAGCTGTAATCTCATTGTTGGTATCACATTTCCTGGTTAAAGACCTCTCTGTCGAAGAACGGAAGAAGATGGAAGTGTGGGCCCAGGCACTGCATGCCCTGAACCATGCTGATGAGAATACCGACCTCTCGTTGGTGCTCGATGTGATGCAGGGAAACACCACCATTCCTGTCATCGTGCTCAACGAGCGGGGAGGGATCGATGATTACCGTAATATCGACGATACACTGCATCTTCAGAAGTATGCACAACGGATGATGAAAAAGGGCGACACTATCGTGGTTGGCTCACAGGTGGTGTGCTATGACGAGAGTGTGCTGCTTAAACGTCTTTCACAGTATCCCTACTGGCAATTGGGCATCGTCATGATTTTCGTGGTGGTGGCCATCTTCGCACTGCTGTCCTCTAAAAAAGCTGAACAGAATAAGGTGTGGGTGGGCTTGTCCAAGGAGACGGCTCATCAGCTCGGCACACCCATCTCCAGTTTGATGGCGTGGGTGGAGATCCTGAAGGAGAATCACCCCGATGATGACCTGATACCCGAGATGGACAAGGATGTGAAACGGTTGGAACGTATCGCTGAGCGGTTCTCCAAGATTGGCTCGTTGCCAGAGCCTGTTCCTGCCTCGATGAACGAGGTTGTCGAACATGTGGTTGACTATATGCGACATCGTACGTCCAACAAGGTGGCAATCGTGACACAGCTGCCTGATCATGAGGTGATCGTTCAAATGAATGCCTCGCTCTTTGAGTGGGTGATAGAGAACCTCTGTAAGAACGCTGTCGATGCCATGGAGGGGCATGGCAGGATCACACTGCTGCTGGGCGAAAACGATGACCAGGTGTATATGGAGGTGTCGGATACGGGTAAGGGTATCCGCAAGAAAGATGTCAGTCATGTCTTTACCCCAGGTTTCACCACCAAACAGCGTGGTTGGGGCTTAGGCCTCTCACTGGCCCGACGCATCGTGGAGGATTACCACAGAGGTAAAATTTTCGTCAAGTCGTCTGAGCTCGGAAAAGGCACCACTTTTCGTGTCGAGTTGCACAAATAGGGGGCCTTTTGTGTAATATAAGCGGCTGTAGGTCAACGATTTTACATTAAAATGATAAAAAATTGAAATAACCGTGCTTTCATTGAAAAAAAAGTTGTAACTTTGCACCCCAAATAGCGCCTTAGTGCGTATAAAAGTGTATAATAATGAATAGTCTGGAGTCGTTGAAGATTGATCTGAAGGGTTTGGTAAGCGAGGATACATCCTTGGCTTTCGATCTGGATGATGCTTATTTCGCGGCTTTGGATGGTGCTGAAGTGAAGAGGGGCTCTTTGCACGTGTCGGTGTCTATACGCAAGGCAACCGGCTTTTTCGAACTCCTGTTTCATACCGAAGGCACCGTTATTGTACCATGCGACCGCTGCTTAGACGATATGGAACAGCCGGTAGAAACCGACAACCGTTTGATTGTTAAGCTCGGAAGCGAATACTCAGAGGAAGATGATGTGATCGTTGTGCCTGAGGACGAAGGAATACTCGACATCGCGTGGATCATCTATGAGTTTGTGGCGTTGGTTATACCCATCAGGCATGTGCATGCATCTGGCAAATGCAACCCTGCCATGACGAAAGCTCTGGAAGAGCTGTCAGCTGACCGAAGCAGCGATGAGGAGTCCGCCCAGCCCATCGACCCCCGCTGGGAGAAATTGAAGAATTTAAAAGTTTAAAAATTAAAATTAAGTAATAGAATTATGGCACATCCTAAAAGAAGACAATCAAAGACACGTACACTCAAGCGTCGTACTCATGACAAGGCAGTAGCTCCCACATTGGCAGTATGTCCTAACTGTGGTGCATATTATGTTTATCACACAGTATGCCCAACTTGCGGTTACTACCGTGGTAAGGTAGCTATCAAGATTGAGGAAAGCGTAGCTGAGTAATGGATAGAATTAATGCGATAATCACTGGTGTAGGCGGTTATGTGCCCGACTATATTCTGAACAACGATGAGTTGTCACGTATGGTCGATACCAATGATGAGTGGATCATGACGCGCGTTGGTATCAAGGAGCGTCACATCCTGACCGAGGAAGGTCTTGGCACCAGCTATATGGCCCGTAAGGCTGCCAAACAGCTGATGCAGAAGACCGGAGTCGATCCCGACTCTATCGACGCACTCATCGTCACCACCTCAACAGCTGATTATAAGTTCCCTTCCACAGCATCTATCGTCTTGGGCAAACTCGGACTGAAGAATGCTTTCGCATTCGACTTCTGGGGTGCTTGCTGTGGATTCCTCTACACACTCGATGTGGCAGCAACGATGATCCAGAGCGGACGCTACAAGAAGATCATCGTCATTGGTGCCGATAAGATGTCGTCGGTAGTCGACTACAAGGACCGTCAGACCTGCCCGCTCTTCGGAGATGGTGCTGGTGCTGTTCTGCTCGAGGCTACAGAGGAACAGAATATCGGCGTGATGGACTCTTATTTCCGTACTGATGGTAAGGGACTGCCGTTCCTGCACCTGAAGGCTGGAGGCTCTGTCTGCCCACCATCGCACTTCACTGTTGACCATCGTCTGCACTACCTCTATCAGGAGGGTCGCACCGTGTTCCGCTATGCGGTAACCAACATGAGTAACGACTGCGCCCTGATAGCTGAGCGCAACGGTCTGAACAAGGACAACATCCAGTGGGTGGTACCTCATCAGGCCAACATGCGTATCATCGAGGCTGTGGCTAAGCGCCTCGAACTGCCTATGGAGCAGGTGATGGTGAACATCGAGCGCTATGGTAATACGAGTGCCGCTACGATACCTCTGGCTATCTGGGAATACGAGAATAAGTTGAAGAAGGGCGACAACATGATCCTCACCGCCTTTGGTGCTGGATTCGTTCATGGAGCTTCTTATTACAAGTGGGCCTATGATGGCAGTAAGTAGAGAAAAGTGAATAATGAATAGTGAATAATGCATAAAGCAGGATTCGTAAATATTGTTGGAAATCCCAACGTAGGCAAAAGTACGCTCATGAACCAGCTGGTTGGTGAGCGTATTTCTATTGCCACATTCAAGGCGCAGACCACCCGTCATCGTATCATGGGTATCGTCAATACCCCCGAGATGCAGATTGTCTTCTCGGATACACCGGGTGTGCTCAAACCTAATTACAAGTTACAGGAGTCTATGTTGGCCTTCTCGGAGTCGGCCCTTCAGGATGCGGATGTGCTGCTCTACGTCACCGATGTGGTAGAGAACCCCGAGAAGAATATGGACTTCCTGCAGAAGGTGCAGAAACTCGACCTGCCCGTGCTCTTGCTCATCAACAAGATTGACGAGCTCACAGGCGGCAATGCACAGCTGGCTGCCATCGTGGAGAGATGGCATGCACTGCTGCCGCAGGCAGAGATCCTGCCTATCTCTGCCAGGAATAAGTTTGGCGTCGACCTGCTGCTGAAACGTATTCAGGAGCTGCTGCCCGAGAGCCCGGCCTATTTCGATAAGGACCAGCTCACCGATAAGCCGGCACGTTTCTTCGTGTCGGAGATTATCCGTGAGAAGATACTGCTCTACTACGATAAGGAGATACCTTACAGTGTAGAGGTCGCCGTGGAGCGATTTAAGGAGGACGATAAGCATATCCACATCAATGCGATCATCTATGTGGAACGCGACTCGCAGAAAGGCATCATCATCGGCCACCAGGGCGTGGCTTTGAAGAAGGTGAGCACCGAGGCCCGCAAGTCGCTTGAGAAATTTTTCGCCAAGCCTATCTTCCTGGAGATATTCGTCAAGGTGGATAAGGACTGGCGTTCATCAGAGAAAGAATTAAACCATTTCGGTTATAATCCAGAATAATATGGGAAATTTAGTAGCAATCGTAGGACGCCCCAACGTGGGTAAGTCCACACTGTTCAACCGACTGACAAAGACGCGTCATGCCATTGTCAGCGACGAGGCTGGTACCACCCGCGACCGCCAGTATGGCAAGTGCGAGTGGAACGGTCGTGAGTTCTCAGTTGTCGATACTGGCGGCTGGGTCGTCAACAGCGACGATGTATTTGAAGAGGAGATCCGCAAGCAGGTGATCATTGCCACCGAGGAAGCCGATCTCGTGCTCTTCCTCTGCGATATCAATAATGGGGTTACCGGCTGGGATATGGATGTGGCGCAGATCCTGCGCCGCGCCAAACTGCCCGTGCTGCTGGTGGCCAACAAGGCTGACGATGGCAAGAACCTGTACGACCAGTACGAGTTCTATAAGCTCGGTCTTGGCGATCCCTGGTGTATCTCTGCTGCCACCGGTAGCGGCACCGGCGATCTGCTCGATAAGGTCCTCGAGATCTTACCCGAGAAACCCAAGGACGACCTCGAGGATGGCATCCCCCGCTTCGCGGTGGTGGGTCGTCCAAATGCCGGTAAGTCGAGCATTATCAATGCCTTCATTGGCGAGGACCGTAACATCGTGACCGATATCGCTGGTACAACCCGCGACTCGATCTATACCCGTTACGATAAGTTTGGCTTCGACTTCTATCTGGTCGACACCGCTGGTATCCGTCGTAAGAATAAGGTTACCGAGGACCTGGAGTTCTATTCAGTGATGCGCTCTATCCGTGCCATCGAGAATAGCGATGTGTGTATTCTCATGCTCGATGCCACACGTGGTATCGAGGCACAGGATATGAACATCTTCCAGCTCATCCAGAAGAATAACAAGTCGCTCGTCGTAGTGGTTAATAAGTGGGATCTGGTTGAGGAGAAGTCACAGGAGGTCATCAAGACCTTCGAGAATGCCATCCGTAAGCGTATGGCACCATTTGTCGACTTCCCCATCATCTTCGGTTCTGCCCTCACCAAGCAGCGCATCTTTAAGGTGCTCGAAACGGCTAAGCAGGTTTACCTGAACCGCAAGGCCAAGATCGGCACATCAAAGCTCAACGAGGTGATGCTGCCGCTCATCGAGGCCTTCCCACCACCATCGGTCAAGGGAAAGTATATCAAGATCAAGTATGTGGCTCAGGTGCCCGACACACAGATTCCAACCTTTGTGTTCTATGCCAACCTGCCACAGTATGTCAAGGAGCCTTACAAGCGCTTCCTGGAGAATAAGATCCGTGAGAACTGGGAGCTGACAGGTAGCCCGATCAATGTGTTCATCCGTCAGAAATGAGAAAGCTGGGTGTTCTGGTTTTTCTCATTCCCCTTTTAGCGGCTTGCAGCAGCCCCAGCAAAGAGGAGCTGGCTGCTTTGGCTGCAAAGGGCTACTACCAGCATCTGGTAGATGGCGAGTATGAGCATTTTGTGGACGGTCGGTTGATGGCCGACAGCCTGCCCGCTGATTACCGCTCACAGCTCATAGAGGGCTATAAGCAGTTTATAGCACAACAGCAAGCTACGCGTGGTGGTATCAGCGAGGTGCGCGTGTCGCGTGCTTTCACCGATAGCACCACCCATTATACCAGTGTGCTGCTGATGCTCTGTTATGGCGATTCCACCAGCGAAGAGGTGGTAGTGCCTATGGTAGAGCGCAATGGCCGCTGGAAAATGAAATAAATTAGAAGGATATGAAAAAGTTGATGATTGCGATTGCTGCCGCCTGCATGGTCACCGTGGCTCAGGCACAGCACAGTAGCCAGAGTGAGTCGTGGTTCAAGAGGAATCAGGTCTTTCAGAATCTTGATGTGTCGGTTGTTGCCGGAACCACAGGTATCGGTATCGATGTGGCCAGCAAGATTGGCAGCAGTGTCCAGCTGCGTGCTGGCTACGACTATATGCCACGTTTCCATAAGAGCATCTATTTCCCTGTAGAGGTAGGCGGTGAGCCTGCTAAGAAGTACGATGCCAACGGTAACCGTGTAGAGTCTAATTTCGATAGACTGTCGAAGATGTTGCACGATTTGACAGGCTTTAATGTCGACGACGAGATTGAGATGGTGGGCAAACCAACTGTGAACAATTTTAAGTTCCTGGTTGATGTGTTCCCCTTCCGCAACAAGCACTGGCATGTGTCAGCCGGTTTCTATTGGGGACCCTCGCAGTTCGCTTATGCAGAGAACTCTACCCGTGCCATGACTTCGCTGCTGGCAGTGAGCATGTATAACCAGCTTTGGGAGAAATGCCATGATGATCTGCCCATCATTTCTATTGATGGCGACGGCACGCCTCAGAACCCAGGTATGGATGTTTATCTGAGTGAGGCTTATCGTCAGCGCATTGATAATTATGGCCGTATGGGCTTCCATGTAGGTGATAGTAAGGCCACAGGTGAGCCTTATGTGATGGAACCAGGCGCAGATGGCATGGTCAAGGTGCGTGCCAAGTCGAACAGCTTCAAACCCTATCTGGGATTTGGTTATGGTGGTCGCCTGATGAAGAACCGCAACGACTGGCAGGTGTCATTCGATGCCGGTGCCATGTTCTGGGGCGGCACACCTGATCTCTATACCCACGATGGTACCAACCTGACAAAGGATGTGAACCATATCACTGGTAAGGTAGGCGACTGGGTGGATTTCCTGGGTGGCATCAAGGTCTATCCCGTGTTGAACGTCCGCTTCACCAAAACGATATTTTAATATCAACCCTACTCAAAGATAAAAGCTATGCTTTCGAATTCCGAAAGCATAGCTTTTGTTTTATGAAACCTGCGCTTTTGTTTTTTACTTATTTTATCACCACCTTCTTGCCGTTCTGGATGTAGATGCCGGCACGCAGATGCTGCTCATTGTCGACACGCACGCCTGTAAGGGTGTAGGTGCCCTTGCGGCGACTGCCATCGGCATGGATATCCAGAATACCTGCAGGGGTGTTTGAAACCACGGTCTTCAGGTCACCCGACAGACTGGTGGGTACCTCCAACCAGCAGGTGTTCATGGGAATATACTTGCTTTTTGTGAGATCTGCATCCTTAGCTGTAGTAAAGATCAGTTTCTTATTGCTATCTACACCTAACACGCGCATGCTCGCACTGTTATATTCCACACGACAGATGTGCTCATTCACACTGCTGGCGTAATAGGTGCCTTTCAGCTTATTGTCGGTAGGAGCGATTGTGTTGGTATATACTGGTATCACCTTGTTCTTGGCAGGGTCGTTACTATTGGTCTTGAATACCAGTGGTGTGGCTGCGGGCTTCACCTCGTCGGTGATCTCCTTCAGTTGAGCCTCACCATTGCTGATGGCATCCACATAATAGACCTTGACATTCTCGCTGGCCAGCTTGAATGGATAGTCGGCATAAACAGTGCCATACCAACCGTCTGCGGCCTCTACAGTGGGTTGTAGGCCGATATAGTTGTCTTCTGTGTTGACAGGGATCAGTCTCCAATAATCACGGTGGGCAATGCCGTTACCGGCTTTTGTCACACAGTTACCTTCGTTTCCTGTGTTTGGACTGTCAAAGAGACGGCCCTCAAGACCACCCGAAGTCATCGAAAACTTGTAATAGGAGCCATCGCCCATAGGGGTTATATCCAGATACTTTCTGCCACCAGTGAGTTCGTAGATGCTGAGTCCCTGGCTAATCAGGTTGTACTGGGTGCCCACCTTCTGAATATAGAAGATGCTGGCTGGGTTGTTCTTGACACGGTCGAAGCCTGATTTGGTGGCTAAGTTGCTCACATCTGCTGATGCCGAGTTCATGTCAATCTCACCATTGCGTACACTATCATTGAGCACGATGTATCGCTGTGTGGCGTAGTTCTGTATGCGGTAATAGCCATCGCCATTCAGCTGGGCTGATGCGGTGAGGGAAAACAGGGTGGTGAGGAGTAAAAGTATTTTTTTCATCTTGTTATCCGTATTGTTTCAGAAAAAAAGCCCAGTCCCATAGTGGGGCTGGGCTTTGGCTTTATCTTGTAATCTTGAGGATTACTCAGCGATAACGATAGATACACGGTTGCTGTCGTTGTCAGCGAATGGCTGAACACGAGCACCCTTGCTGTCGTAGCTGATGCGGCTTGCATCAACACCAGCCTTCTTCAGGGCCTTAACAACAACATCGGCACGACCAGCGGCCAGACGATCGTTTACACGGTCGTTACCTGTACCAGCGTCAGCGTAACCAGTTACGTTAACCTTGGCATTAGGATTAGCCTGCAGGTAAGCAACAACGTCGTCAACCTTCTGCTGCTCGCTCTGACGGATGATAGTCTTACCAATGGTGAAGAAGATATCGCGGCGGATAGGCTCTGGAGCAACTACCTCTGGCTCTGCAGGAGCTGGAGCAGGCTCTACTACCTTCTCGACAATCTTCTCAACATAGCGGATCTCTGGCTCTGGAGCAGGGATGAAACGGGTAGAGTATGTGTTACCCAGGGCAATCTTCACACCAGCGAGGGCGTTGAAGTACCAATCCCAGTTACCAGCCTTCTTAGAGTTGTACTTATCGTTCAGCGTGTTAGCGCTCAGCTCGAGACCCAGGCTAACCTTCTTGCTAACTTGGAAGTCAGCATTCAGACCGAACTGACCCATCAGGCGAACCTTGGTACCATCCCAGAGGTACTGGAGAGGCTCGTGACCGTAGATAGGAGCACCGTTCTGATTAACCAGACCGAGGTCGTTCTTGATCTTACCATTGGCCTTCTGTGCCTCATCGTTGTTCCAAGCGATGTTCAGACCGATACCAGCAAAAGCGGTGAGGTTGAACACACGGTTGGGGTTGAAACCGGCAATGAGGTTAGAGAGGTTCAGTGTTCCATCGAGTGTAGGAGCGATGTAGTTGTACTTCCAACCATACTCCTTATTAGCAAACTGATACTTGCTACCACCCTTGCTCTGCCAAGCGTTTACAGCGAGGCGAGCACCCCACAGCTCAGAGAACTGGCGGCCAATAGCAGCCTGAACATTGTATGAAACCAGGTCACCGAAATCGCGCTCACCGAGGGTGTACTGTGCACCCAGAGGCTGCAGCTGAATATACCAGTGTGGCTCGAATTCAGTTTCTGTTGTACCCTTCTGCTCCTGGGCAGATGCTGTAAGACCTGCTAACAGCATCAGGCATGACAATACAGTTTTCTTCATTTTCATATTCTGTTAAATTTAAAAACTACAATGTTAAATTACTGAACAGTTACGTTGTACTCCTTGGTAACGATGTTGCCGTAGAAGTCAACAGCCTGGTAGATGATGGTGGCGTCGCCAGCGGTGAGGTTGAACTCAAACGCATTGAAACCTTCCTGACCCTTGACCTTGATCTGCTCTTGTTCGATAGCACCATTCTGCTTAACAGCCACATACTTGGCATAGGCAGGAGCCAGCAGCTCGCTTGTCAGTGTTGTTGGGATGAAGGTGTGAGCACCAGCCTTCAGAGTAGAACCAGCGGCAACGCGACGGATACCAGTCTGAGTGTCGTCGAGCAGAACAGGCTGCAGGATAACATAGAGACCTTCGTTCTCAACCTTGGTGAGAACACGGCTTACCAGGTCGTTCAGGAAGTTGGTAACGCGATTGCTCCAGTTCTCAGCACGATCAGCAGTGTTGTTTGCAGAGTCGATCAACTTGTTAACGTCAGCAATCATATTGTTGATAGTTGTTACATCAATACCATCGTTGATAGCCTTGATAACGTCGTTGATAGCCTGTGACAGATCCTGATCAGCAGTCTCGAGTGTAATAGTCTTTGATGTTTCGTTGTAAGTTGCGCCGGTAGGAACACCAGTGATCTTGAACTTGCCAGTAGCATCGTAAGATACGGTAATAGTTACGTTACCCATCTTAGCAGGGAACTGAGCCTTAACTTTCTTGATGATCTTGGCAATAGCATTGTTCAGACGGTCGAAAGTGAAGGTAACACCAGTGAGGTTGTTCTGACCATAGTAGAAGTCGATTGGCTTGAAACCAGCAGTGGCGATAGAGTAATCAGAAACCTCAGCACGTGTGCCAACATACTTGTCGTCCCACTGAGCCTTCAGTGCGAGCGCTGTCTGCTGCTTGGTGGCCTCCTTAACAACAGCCTGCAGGTTCTCTGCAATCAGGCTGGCAGCCTCTGTTACCACATTCTTGGTAGCAGCCTTGATAGATGCGCTGGTGCGGTTAACAGTCTTTGCCTCGTTGATAGCGGCCTTGATGTGCTCGGCAACAACCTGTGCGTTCACAACGTTACCGGCCTCATAAGCGCCAAGACCCTGAAGCGTAGCATCGTCAAGTGTAATTTTAGACTGCCACAGTGTGGTAGTGCCATCAGTAGAACGTGTACCCCATCTGAGTGCCTCAGTTGCAGTTGCAGGCGTACCCATTGAGAAGTAGCTGTTGTTCTTGCTGTCGATGAGCGCCAGCTTCAGGTTCTTGTTCTGAACCATCCAAGGCAGATCAACGCTGGTGGGGTTAACAGTGAAGAAGATGGTGTTCTCCTTGTTATAAATCAGGTCGTTGGCACCGAATTCAATCTTGCCAACCTTTGCGCCATCAACTGTTGGGAAAGAGAAAGCATAAGCTGCCTTTCCATAGGTAGCGCCCAGGAACTGTGCGTTGAAGCCAGGGAAGAGCTTGCTGTTCTGCAGGATGCTAGTAGAAGTTGCGTTTACGGTTACACCAGTAATTGTGTACTTGGCATTCTCGGTAAGGCTGTCAATTCTATCCTTCAGTTTCGAATTCTGATCAGCAAGAGCAGACTCGAAATCAGTTCTCAAATCATCATCAGTGTCCTTACAAGATACAAATGATGAAGCGGTAGCACCAATAAGAGCTACCATCAGAATACCATTGATAATTCTCTTTTTCATTGAACTAAAAAATTATAATTAAACAATAAATAAAAATATTTGTCTTACGTTAATTTGTATAAATCGAAGCAAAAGTAGGAAATATATCCGAAACTTGCAAGCATTTTTTCGTTTTTTTTTCAAAACGAGGCGTTTTTATGCTTAAATACTAAAAATATGGTATGTTTTCTGTATAATGTCATTGTTTATAGATTTAGAAGTAATATGTGCGCCTGACAGGACTCGAACCTGCACGTCGTGAGACACTAGATCCTAAGTCTAGCGCGTCTACCAATTCCGCCACAGGCGCTTCTTTACTTTGATAGTATCTTTCGGTGTGCAAAGTTAATGCTTTTTTTTTAATTCACCAAAACATTTCGTGCATATTCTTTGTTTGTG
>JAEEGK010028046.1_pt1 | contig 11325 bp, 15 predicted proteins | sample 8958771 | NCBI WGS metagenome assembly JAEEGK01 (sample SAMN16246547, study PRJNA631951) | gut metagenome | biome: gut microbiome; feature: rumen; material: SC-attached | host: Bos | place: Iran: Karaj | collected 2018-10 | reverse complement strand
CTTATGTTTTGAGATTACAAATATACTGCTTTTTTGCCAATCCCGGCACGAGCAGGGCATCAATTTTTCAAGAAGCCCAAGGGATGAGATATTGCGCCCCCACACGAGGAGCAGCAGCCTGTTGTACACTAACATACATGACCGGGCGCCGCATGGACGCAAGAGCCGTCACATCGCGCCAGCCCTGGGTGCAGTTGCGCACAGTCAATACCGCCATACCCACATAACGGCCAGCTATTTCAAGCAGGGCTTGTTTCACGTCTTCAAGGCTTGAGAAGCAGGTTCCATTCACACTGGCAAGACGACGTCCGTGGCAGTCGAGCGTGGCACATATCAGGTCTCCACAATTCACGATGTTTGCAATGTTCTTGTTCATAATCATTCCTCCTTATTTTAGTTTTACACTGCAAAGGTAGAAGAACAAGGTGCCAAATTTTGGCACTGCAATCCAAAAGAAACATAAAAGCAACAGCTACCGTTGTCTATCCCTAGAAAATGTTGACAGATTTGAGAGCGATTCATTTAAATCTGGAAGAAAATGAAGTATTTTCGGGAATAATAACTACCTTTGTAATTATATAACCGCATAAACTTTTAGCACTGTCCCATTCATTCAAATCCTTATGGAAACAACTACAATAGATAGCCGTAGTAAAAAAAGAATGTTCGAGGAAATCAAGGACAAATGTAAATCAAGAGCACGGGCAAGCATCTTTGCTTATCTGATTTCCATGCTGATTGTAATAGTGACCATCATATTTTTGGAGCGAACACTTGATCCACATGAAATTAAAGATATCATAACCTTCATAGTCTCTATCATACTTCTTTGCATGAGTGGATTGTTTGCTCTGCTCGGTTATCGGTTTTACAAGAAAATTGACAGTCTTGACACCCCCGAGCAGTTATTGCAAAACTACAAAAAGAAGAGCCGAAACCTCAAAATATTTTTACTTGTGTTTTGGCTTGTCCTGATTGGAGAGAGATTTGCCAAGAGTGTCACTGATGTCAAAAACCTTTATGAATGCGTGCTATTGGGTATAGTGGCGTTGGCAGCAGTTTACTTAATGTTTGTGATTTATAAAAATGACAATTTGAGCCGCAAGGATAAGGAGATCATAGAGCAACTGCACGATCTGATTGACAATAAATAATGCTGTCTACTTATGGTAAAAAAATCGCTGTTTTTGTATAACTTTTTGTACTCATCAGTGTCTAAATAATGGAAACAATAAAAACTAAAGTATTATGACACTTGATGAATTTTACAGTTTGAGCAAAGAAGAATGCTTTGAGAGACTCAAGGACGAGAGCCGGGCTCAAGCAAAACAGAGGCTGTGCGGTGGTGTGGTGATAACGCTCCTTATCTTAGCCACCATTACTTACATAGTGTTAAGTAAACCTCAAGAATTTGAGTATTACACTAATACTTTTTACATTTGTTTGTTGTCTATTCTCTGTATTGCAGCAGTCTGGTTCACTGCGAACAATCTTAGGTTTCTCCGGCTTATGGACAGCTTGGAAGCTCCTAAACATTTGTTGCACTGGTATGAAAAAATGATTAAGAATAACCGCAACGCTTCATGCCTGTTATTGCTGGGGGGCATTATCTCCTTCTATCCTGAGGTGGCTTACCATTTCAAATACTGTGATTTGATATGGACATTAACGGATTTGACGTTTAAGGTTGCATTGCTCGCATTATGGATTTACTTATATTTTAAAGTCCAATTGTGGTGGGGATACAAGACCCGCCGTGACGAGGAAATCACCGACCGGCTACAAGACCTCATCGACATTAAGTGAGCGCAATGCCATGCTTGCATGAGCTATGTCGAACGAGAACGATTTATCCAAATCACCGAATAATAAACGCAAGTAAAAATAATAATCGCATTTACCCTACGTTAATCAGTTGTATTAAATATGTAAACAAGGGTAATGATATGAGAAAAATAAAGTTTTTAGGTTTTATTCTAATACTGTTCTTGGCATCATGTGGTGACGATGATGTCAAGAGTTTTGACTCAAGTAAGCTTGAGGGCATTTGGGCACAAGTATTCGATAGTAGAATACAAGATGCGAGTGTCGTTAAATATGTGTTCTATCCCGAAACATCTTATTCAGGTCGAATTGAACTTTATAAATCAAATTGGCCTGATGAAGGATGGACGGTTACTGACCTTCATTACCGAGTTGGTGAAACAGCACACATGAACATCTTCACTGGCAAGGAACATGATGGGCAAACCAAGATTTATATCGAGTGTGACATCCACAAACTCACAAAAACCGAAATGGTTTGGTATAAAACTGATTCCAAAGAGGAAATGGCCCGTTTTAAGAAAGACAGCAAAATAGACAATAACTGATATAACAACTTCTTTTCAAGGTCTAATCGGTTGAGCAACTTATACCAAAATTATAAAACTAAGGGCAAATGCCAGCGCCTCATGAACAATAAATCACCGAAAAATAAAAGAAAGTGAGTGTTTAGAGCGATAAAATCGCTACCTTTGCCTACGTTTACAGAAAGATAAATCGGAATTTATGAAGAAATCAATATTAGTAGGATTACTTTTGCTACTACAAGGTATCGCTGAAGCACAAACCATCGATATTACATATCAGGACAACCACATTTATCTTCCTTGTCAGGTTAATGGTAAAGATGCAAATCTCGTCTTCGATACGGGAGCGGAACTCATCTATCTTGACAGCACCTTTATTGCCTCCAGCGGACTGACTTTCAAGCAGGTTGGTCAAGCGAATATAGGCGGAGCCGGACTTGAAGTCAAGAAGACAAAAATCATCTTCGGCGAAGTCGCTGTCGCTGTGGGAGGCAAGACCTATACCCCACAGTATGTTCCACTGATAAATTTAAGACCCATCCTTGGTGCTGATGCCGACGGGTTATTCGGATTAAAAGAGATTGGAGACAAGGTTATCTGTATTGATGTCCAAGACGGAAAGATGTCATTTGCCGACAGGGTGACTGCGGACATGACGGACGGCTTCACAAGGATTCCGATTGAGTATGCTTCAGGTCGGGTGCTGATTCCCTTTACGATCATGGTCGGTGAAGGACAAACCATCTCGGGTAAGGCCTTGATGGATATGGGTTCAGGACAAGGGCTGGAATTTACAAGCAAAACAGCCGCTAAGTACCATCTGGAACAAATTGAGGACAAGATACCCTTTCACTATGCACACGGCGGTATCGGCGGCGAATCGTCTGGCTATGAATTTACCGTTACCACAAGTTTGAAGTTAGGCGATGTGGAAATTGTGCCAGGAAGCGTGAGGTATAGTTCCGATAAAACTGGAGCCATGGCAAGCGATGCGTATGCTGCCATTATCGGCAACAAGTTATGGTCGCAGTTTTTCGTGGTTTTGGACTTGAAGAACAAGAGCCTATATCTAAAGAAAATCCAGTGAATTCCAATTTATCGGTACGTCTTTTCAACTCATAAGCGGTTGATTTACCTTTGTGGCAAATCAACCGCTATTCTTTATGATACTGACGATAAACGGAAAACAGGCAGCGCTGAAGAAGGGGTCCTCGATAGAGTATGTATCGGAGAACCGCATCTTCACCGATGCCGATGACTACAGCATGGAGATCGAACTGCCCCTGGCAGACTGTCCGCAGAACCTCGACATCTTCGGGATGATCACCCGCAAAGACGTCGATGCAGGCGACATCTTCTTCGATGCAGTCCTGCAGGACACCAACTTCTTCAAGCGAGGTGCCGTCGTGATCACCGGCATCACGCAGGAATCAGTCAAGGTGCAGTTCCTGGAGAAACGCTCCTACCAGAACTTCTTCCCCCGCTTCGATGAGACCTACATCGACGAGCTCGACCTGGGCAAGTGGCCCAGCATCTATCCCGACAATTCGCCTACCGGCGGCGGGGCCCAGCCGCGACCTGGGGAAGAAGTGTCCTACGCCTCTCCGGCGCAGCTCTGGGGCAGGACGGAGGACTACACCGCCTTGCCGTGGGTGAACAACTCCAGCGGCAACCTGCAGAACTGCGCCAAGTGGAACGCGTCCGCCAGCAAGTACGAGTGGAAGGTCAACCCTGACGACGAGGACGACACGGACTTCTCCCGTGGCCTCTCGTTCCAGCCGTACCTGCTGTGGCTGACCAAGAAGATCTGCGAAGCCCTGGGCTATGCCTATGACTTCTCGCTGTGGGAGCAGAGCGACTACCGCCACCTGCTGCTGATGAACACCACGCCATACGCCAACAGCAACCGCACATGGGCGAGTGCCTTGCCGCATTGGACGGTCAACGAGTTCTTCCAGGAACTGGAGAAACTCCTGCTGTGTGAGTTCGACATTGACCACGCACGCAGCACGATTGCCTGCACTGCGACCGCGGACAACATCGAGGCGGCCGGCACCATCCACATCTCAAAGGTCGTTGACGCTTTCACTGTGGAGGTGACCACCGACGAGGAGAAGAGCGGCTACAAGGCGATGCTCAACCAGGGCTACGCCGCAGGTGGCCACCGCCTTGACAACATCTACAACTGCCAGTGGTACATCGACCAGATGACCAAGGCAGACGGCACGGTAAGGTGTACCACCCACGCCACGCTCAACGCCCTGATCTCGAGCAACGTCCGGCAGGAGGCCGTTCCCGACAGCGGCGGAGTGTGGGGCCTGCACTACGCGCAGGACGTGGACACCTACTTCGTGCTGGAGGTGATGAAGCGAGTGAAATACCGCAGCGGCGGCCGCAAGGAATGGGACAATTGGGGCAACGTCACCCGGCTTGTTCCCATCAACCGCTTCGGCCCGCTGATCATCGACAGGGACAACCCCGACGATGTGGATGAGATGAAGATCGTTCCCGCCTGGCTCGACGAAACGGACGGCACCATCGGCAACGTGGTGTTCCTCGAATGCGGCGAGACGGGCGAGGGCGACAACGCCTATTCCGACCAGACCCACACGGGCCGCCCCCGCTGGTCCGAGAAGGTGGACCAGGACGTGCCCATCCAGTGGGGCGCCCTGCCCACGGTGAGCGCAGGCAAGCGCGAGAAGAGCGGCGCCGTGTTCGACAAACTGTTTGTCGCCTACTGGTGGGGCGACTACAGCCGCTTCGCCCCGAGGCTCCCGCATCCCTGGACGGACACCTTCGACCTCGATTATTCCTATTACGCACCGACTCCAAACAGCAACTCGGGCGTGCTCTCGGTCACCTGGAACCGCATCAACAGCGGCAAGACCTGTTCGCTGCGCATCAACAATGCCGCCTACGGCCAGGGCGTTGAGCGCGACACCTTCTATCCCGTCGACCAGAAGAAGAAATACACCTTCTCCTTCCTTGCCGACAAGATTCCCAACGTCCGCTCCGTCTTCCACATCGATGGCAAACGCTACCTCTGCGAGAAACTGACCGCCACCTTCACAGAAGACGGCATGTCCCACCTCCTAAAAGGCAATTTTTACAAGATCACTAGCGACTAATCGTCAAACGTTTTCGGTCCATTTTGATGTTTTCTCCCTTGGGGCACAGCCTCAGGGGAGTTTTTTCAAGGTTGAGAGTCCATAAAAGCAAACAAAATGGCTACACCTTATAATATAGAGTGTGGTATGTCTTGGAATTTCCAGACATACCACACGATTGTTGTGGATTTTTCAGTGTGCCGTGGCATTCACACTTTAAGGTTCACGCTTCGCCATCTTTTCGGATTTGCCTTTAATGAAACTTTTGGCAAAGGCTTCGGCAATCTTTCAGTCTAATTTTCAGCAATAATTTTGGCTACACCCTTCTGCGGGTCTTTTTGCCATAGAGAACCCAGTCCAATACCATGCGGTTAGCTGCATCGACTTTCCGTTGGTCAAACTCGATGTAGATGTCCGTGACGGTATTGTTCCCGTGACCCAGCGCATGAGCAATCGTGTCCTTGGGAATATCAAGGCTGGCAGCGATGGTGGCCCAGGAATGACGCGCCCAATACGTTGAAATCTTGGGGAATAGGGGAGAGTAAATCTTCTTGCCGCCAAGCCCGACGCGCTTCACTGGCCCGACTTTCTTCAACGCCTCGTTGATCTTGCGAGTGAACTCGTTGTGGTCGGGGCAGCGGTCGAGCATGTAAAGCAGCTGGTTCTCACCGCGATAGCGGTTGATGATTTCCATCGCTTCGGGTTCTACCTTGATGGAATACAAGCGGTTAGTCTTGGCGCGGTAGAACGTGATACGTCCGTCTTCAACCTCCTTCAGGTTGCACAAGTCCACAGTGTTGATGCCGATGAGCATAAACTGCAACTTGAAGATGTCAATGTACTTACGGGCGTGCTCCTCTGCAGGGAAGTCAAAGAGAGTGCGCAATTCTTCGACCTTCAGATTACGCTTAACGGTCGCTACGGAGCGTATCTTGAAACGTCGGAAAGGGTAGAACGAAGTGATCTCGTTGTCGATGGCCTCATTGAACACGGCACGGATGTTACGCAAGTGGATGTTGCGCGCATTCTTCGACGGGGCAGTTTCGGCAAGGAAGTTCTCAAAAGCAGTGAGCCATTCCTTGGTAATGTCCTCAAAGGCAAGCTTTTTCAGCTTGTTGCCGAGGTAAGCCTGCAACCGGTTATATGTCTGCATATAGACATTACGGGTACTGGGCTTCTTGCTATCGGCAAACTTCAAGAACTGAACTTCAAACAGTTTCTTGCGCTTGTCAGCTGCTTCCATTTCAGCTACCTTCTCTGGAGTGATCCTGCGCTCAACCTCCAGCTTGATCTCATTGGCCGTCATCGCTAAGAGTTTACCGCTGTCGGCTAACAAGAAAATGGTTCGTTCTACTTGCTGCATCACACCTGCAATGTAGATGTTCAGCAGCCGTTCCTCTGGATGATTGATCACCTTGGAGTGAACACCATCCCATTGTTCGGGCAATATCCTTGTTTCCAAAGATATGTACGCCGTTTTGTTGAAGTGGCCTATGGCCACTTTCAAGACGCAGGGGGTTTCCTGTGCCTTTCTCCTCGTGTCGAGGAAGAATTTTGCTTTCGCCATAATGAATCTCCTTTCTGGCTCCTTAGCTTCATTTTGACCTTTATTTGCCTCTTTTGCTCACCTTGTACGTACAAGGTCGCGTACAAGGTAAACGCTACAAAGAGTTACAAACATTAGCCAGTATGGGCTAATTTGCCGTTTTTTTTTAAGGAAATTATTGGTGAAAATTAAAGGAAAAGGCGCCGAAATTCGTTGATATGTCGCTGATTTTCAGCGCCTTATTGGAAGCGTGATCCCGCCGGGATTCGAACCCGGGACCCACAGCTTAGAAGTTTGTTATATAACCACTTTTTAAGCTTGTTATACAATAAGTTATATTACACGTCTTGCACACTTGCACTTGTGCTTGCATTTAGCCTTTTTGGGGCGTCTGGAGCTGCCTCTGAAGAGCCAGTTCGCGACGCAGCTGGTCGTTTTCTCGTTCCAGCTTATCGATACGAGCATCACGCTTTTCTAACAGGTCGAATAAGCGTTGGATCATCTGCTTATCGGACATTCCAATGTCACTATTGCGAGGCTGCCTTTCTTCTGGAAGATCCTCTGGGATGTCTGATGTAGAAGGCTTTATATAAGAGATGTAGTTCTCGATGTCGGCAATCTGCAGAACATCTCGAACCTTCTCTATGAAGGGCTCAGGCGTTGAGACCCTGCCGCGCTCCATCTTGGAAATGAAGCCCTGGGGGTAGCCTGTCATCGATGACAGCTCTTTCTGGGTGATTTTTTTTTCGGCCCTAATTCTTTGTATGTCAAGCCTTCTTGATAATTTGCTCATATTGATTGAAAAAATTTTGTCTAGAAAAACTTGTAATACTACAACAAAACTTATTATATTTGCCGCTGTTTTTGTAATATATTACATAAACTCGGAAAATATTTCTTCTGCAAAGGTAATAATATTTTCCAAATAGCAAACAATTTTTTCTGATTTTTTTAATTATTTTTTTTATGTGTCAAACTTCACTAGTAGAAATGTACAAGAAGGCTAAGGAAAAGCCAACTCCTTGTAAGCTGTTAGTCAAGGAGATAGCGCATGTGTCAAACCACGCTGAATCCACAGTGCAGAAATGGGTACTCGGCTTGAGTGTTCCGGACATCAACGTCAGGCAGATGCTGTCTGAACACTTCAAAATCCCTGTCGATATCCTGTTTCCTAACGTCAAACGTCGTCATGCGAAGCAGTGAGCCTTATGTTGTCATGAACAGCAGATACTCTATTGATGAAACTAGCAGGCTCCTGGGCATACATCGTCACACGCTGCGTAAGTACACCAATAGAGGCCTAATCAAATGTGGATTCCGCCGTGTTAACGGCAGGAAGTTTTATCTGGGAAGTGAAATTTTGCGCTTCTGGCGCGCTACAAAGTAAAAAAACTATGAATATCAATCTTAAAGGATACATAACAGTAGATAGGAGCATTCAAATTCATTGGCTTTTTGATGATGATCATAAGTTCAAACGCTGGCTTGAACTAGTCATGATGGCTAACTGGAGCCGAGGTTTTGCCCGAAACGGCAACCACAGGGCTCTGCTTGAACGTGGAGAGGCAATCATCAGTGTGAGATTCCTAATGCACAGATGGAAAACCAATGGCAGATACGTCATTGATTTCATTTCTGAATTGGAAAAGGAGAAGATGATAGAGTGTAAGAGAAAAAAAGCCTACACAATCATCTCCATCAAGGATTATGACCAGTACCAACGCAATGAACCTGTCCAATCTCAGGATAACCATTCACAAGAAAACGAAGATTTGGAACACGTTGGGAAACACCCCGAGCAACGCAATCGGTCAAGACTTGAAGAAGAAAAAGAAATTAAAAATAATACTCTCTCTAACAATACGCGTGAAGAAGAAAATTTTGGTGTTGTTGAATCAAAAATGAACTTTACGTTGAGTGATTATTGCGAAGAGTTGAAGCACTCTGATGCATCGATAGAGCAGGCCATGATGGCGCTGAGGCGCGACAAGGAATGCGTTCTCAGACTCATAGACCTTTTCTTGCCTGAAATGCAGTTCCAGAATAAGGTGCATGCAGACTTCAACGATTTCAAGAAGCATTTTATCAATTGGGCGAAAATACAACTTCAAAACGAAAAAAGAAATGGAAATGGAGGACAAAAACAACAGGGAAATAATCCCGATAATCAACTCAAGCGACGTCGAGGCACTGATGTCGGCAATCATAAAGCGTCAGATTATGGTGGACCGTTTTCGCTTCAACCTGACAGCACAGAAGGCGTTTGACCTGCTGACCGCCTGTTACAGGATCACAGTGGAGAGTCGCCAGCGCACGTTCCGCGAAGACGACAACGTGATCAACGTGCTCATGAGATTCGCCAGTTTCATCACGGCCGAGAATCCCAAGTTTGGGGTTATGCTGTGCGGCACTTGCGGCAATGGAAAGTCCACGATGCTGTACGCTTTCCAAAAGGCATTGAACTTCCTCAATAGAGGAGGGCATTTCTCGTTCTTGAGCAAAGAGTTCGAAGTGGGCATGGAGATTGTCGATGCCATGGAGATAACCATACTTTCAAAAGACTACAACAAGATGCGCAGCCTGCGCTCACGCTCGATGCTTGCCATAGACGACCTCGGCAAGGAGCCCGCCGAGGTGTTGAGCTACGGCAATGTGCTCAGTCCCGTTGTTGACCTGCTTGAGTACCGCTACCAGCATCAGCTGTTCACGGCCATCACGACAAACCTCACGGCAGCCGAACTGCAGGAAAAGTATGGTGTCCGCATCGCCGACCGCTTCAACGAGATGCTGGAAGTCATCGTCTTTCAGGATGTGAGATACCGCTGTTAACTTTGCGGTACTATGACATCAAACCAGAAAGATATTCAACAGTTACCCGAGTACACCATAGAGCTCCCGATGGAACCATATCTGAAACAATGGGTTATCAATCAATTCGGGGGACCGGCTGTGTCGTTCCCTAAAAACTCCGTAGAGAACCACATCCTTGAGATCTTTCTGATTCGTATACCGCACTTCACAAGGCGTGCTGAGCCAAGTGAAGAGACGTTGACGATACTTCTGCCTCATTTCAAGTACAAAGACGTTAGGCAATTCAACTATATGCCCAAGGCCGGAATGTATACCCTTCATAAGTGCATCCGCTCGCGCTTCATCATTGACCTGTGGAATGATCTGCACACTTTCGGGCATATAGGAAAGATGAAGCAGGACGTCATTTGGGCCTGGATGGAGTCCCATGGCATCGACATGACCGACACCAACTGGAACACCATCGCCAAGTTGTATATGCGTAAACGCCAAGTCTATCTAGTTCAAGTTTGGCGTGAAAAGCAAAAAAAGGTTAAAAATTCGCAACTTGAACCCCCAAAAAATGAGCAATGTTAACCATGTTAACCAGTTTGATTTTTGAACGAAAAAAATAGCAGAAAATGGACCATCAGTCGCTACCAGGAATAAAGTTCATCGGCTACGTACCAGCCGAGAACCTGCAGCGTGAGATCATGTACAAGCACCTTGCGGGTCTGCCCGTCGGCATCTTCACCGAGGTGACGTCGATAGCGTTTGTCGGTGTGCCGACCTGTGAGGCGGTATCGACTTATAATAACAACGGCAGGGTAGAGCAGGCCACCCTGCGGTTCAAGACGCTCGACGACGTGCCTACCAACAGGCACATCGCCTTCGTTGTCACCGACTGCAATGGACAGTCCTACGTCATAGGGCAGCACGAGAAACCGCGCCCGATCATCAAAACCACGAGCGCCACAGGAACGCCTGGCGGCGATCCTGCGGTATGCTCGGTGGAGGTGACGCTCTATGCACAGAAATCACTTATACCTTGCATCCGATCAAAAGTATAGATAATAGCTTCATAGTAAGAAAAATTTAAAGGTTAATAATGAAAATCGAGTGTGTCATCAATATGTGTAATTCATGGTAAAGATAACTCTGTTTGACACTTGAAACGGTTCGTCGTTGGGAAACGACGGACCGTTTTTTCAACTCTTGACACCTGCGCCGTCTTGGGCGCAACCGCTTGCAGGAAGAATCTGCATGTTGCCCATGAAAAACAAGCCAAACATCCTTGAACTTGCCTGACGTCGCTTTCAACGCCTTTTCCCGCTGCAAAGTTATTGCGGCTTGCGCACACGCAAGGCCGAGACAAGTTGCCTTCGGAAATTCTCCAGCCCTTGCGGGTAGTAATTCCCGGGCAAGCCTTGCTTTCAGTGCGCTCCAGCCGCACTTTGCAGGCATCGTAAAAAGGCGAAGCGAAAGCGAAAACAAGTTCAATGACGTATGTTTAACTTTTAATATTTTTCAG
>JAEEGK010028044.1_pt1 | contig 11326 bp, 8 predicted proteins | sample 8958771 | NCBI WGS metagenome assembly JAEEGK01 (sample SAMN16246547, study PRJNA631951) | gut metagenome | biome: gut microbiome; feature: rumen; material: SC-attached | host: Bos | place: Iran: Karaj | collected 2018-10 | reverse complement strand
ACTATCACCAAATTGCATTAATTCAACATAAGATTTAGTTATCATATTTATTCTACCTGAAGGTGTTATTGTTGCTATTTTAGTTTCATTTTTATGTTTTTCTATTTCAGAAACGTCTAATATATCTTCTGCATCTAAATTATTTCTATTTATTTTATCAACATTTTTTAATAAAAATTTACTTCTCATTGATAAATTATATATTTTTTTTGATATTTTTTCATTTTTTTTTTTATAATTTTCAAATAATGTTAAAGTTTTATAATATTTATTTTTATCAAATCTTTGTTTTAATTCTGGTATTTTTAATAAATGTAAACTTTCCCTTTTCTTCATCATTTTTTCTTCATTGGTCTTTAATATATCTATAGAATTTCCTCTTGTAGACAATGAAATATTCCTTTTACTTAATTTTGAATTTGGAATTGACTCATTTTTATCAATTGTGGTAGTAGTTAAAAATAAATTTTCAATTTTTTTTAATTTTTGATTTATCAAATTATTATTGGTTCTTTGATTATTAAATTTATTTGAACTATCATTAAAACTAGTATGTGTAGTAATGGTAATATTTCCACTATAATTTGGAATATCAAGACTAGTCATTTTTGGATCTTTTTTTCTATTTATTGCTCTTTTGTAAAAAAAAAAATTTTCATTTTTTTTCATTAATTATTTTTATTAAGAGTCTGTAAAAATTTATTTTTAATTTTTAATTTTTTTTAATTAATAAAATTTATTTTTACTTTAATTTAAATGATATTAGCAAAAACCAAAACTATAATTAATTTTATTAAAAATAATTTTATTTAATTAAAGAATTGGATAAATCAAATTTAAAAAGTTTAGAATTCCCAATTATTAGTGAACATAATGAAGAAAACATTGATTATATAGAAAAAAAAGACTTAAAACAAATAATTAAGGAATATCATGTATCTAGATATGATGAATTATGTGGAGATTATGCAAAAATTGAAAAATTAATTCCAATAAAAACAAATAATCCTGTTTATATTTTTTATATTTTAATTAATATTATAACATTTGGAATTTTTAGTTTTTTTTTTTGTTTGGTTTCCTACATTAAAATTAATTTTTATATATAAACCAACTACCCTATCAGATGCAAAATATATTGCAATTTATGGAAAAGAAGGTGAATTTACAATTAAAAAATTTAGAAAAACAATTTTAAATAATACTGAAAAATCATTTCAACATACAGATTATGATACAAATATTCCTTTTAATGCAAAAGAAATATATCATTTCAACTATAAATTTTTTAGATATATATATATAACAACATTAGATTCTTTTCAAAGTATAAAATATAAATTACATACATCTTATAAAAGAATACATAGAAAATACACACAAGGATTATATGATTCAGATATAGAAATTCAAAGAAAAATTTTTGGAGAATGTAATATTAAACTACAAATAGGTTCATATTTCAAATTTTTATATTATGAATTAGGAGATCCATTTTATCTCTTTGATTTATTTTCAATAATTTTATGGTATAAAGATCAATATGAAATATATGCTACAATTATATCATTTACAACAATATTATCAATAATAACTAATGCATATGAATCAAGAAAAAATCAATTGATATTACAAAAATTAGCAAGATATTCATGTTCTATTAATGTAATTAGAAAAAATGAAAATGGTAAAATATATAAAAAAAATATATCAAGTAAAGAATTAGTTCCAGGTGATTTATTTGAAATTCCAGAAGAAAATCAATTAATGCCATGTGATGCAATTTTATTATCAGGTACAGTTTTTATAAATGAAGCAATGATAACTGGTGAGAATAATCCAATTAAAAAAAATTCAATTCCAAATAATAAAAATATTTTCATAGAAGAAAAAGAAGAAAGAAATTTTTTATTTTCAGGAACACAAATTATACAAAAAATACCAAAAACTAAAAATGGTAAAGTATATGCTTTAGTAGATTCAACTGGATTTAATACATGGAAAGGTAATTTAATAAGAGCAACATTTTTTTCTGAAAATGAAGAATTTGAATTTATAAATGATTCTCAAAAATATATTTTATTTATGGGATTTGTTGCAATAATTGGTTTATGTATTGCAATTCCATTTTTAATTAAATTAGGAGAAACAAAATATACAATTTTAATAAGAAGTCTTGATTTAATTACAACAACAGTTCCTCCTTCATTACCAACTTGTTTAGGTATTGGAAATTCATTAATTATTGCTAGATTAAGGAAACAAGGAATTATTTGTAGAAATAAATTTAAATTATATATTGCTGGAAAAATTAATACTTTATGTTTGGATAAAACTGGTACTTTAACTGAAGATAAATTTGAAATTTATGGTTTTAGACCAATTTATATTAATAAAGAAGGGAATTTTTGTTTTTGTGATTTAGAAAAAACTGCAAATAAATTATCAAATAAAGCTTTTGAATATTATAAACAAAAAGATAAAACTAAAAAAAAAAATAAAAATGAAGATTTAAATCAATTTTTTATTGAATGTATTGCAACATGTCATAGTGCAACTAAATATAATGGTAAAATAATAGGAAATCAATTAGATTTAAAAATATTAGAAAGTTCAAAATGGAAAATAGTAGATAATGATATTAGTAGTCAATTAATAAATACTTATATAAGACCAATACAAGAAATTAATTTATTTGAAAAATTAGCAAATTTAAAAGAAAATGAAGATGATGACAAAATTATATCTTCACATTATGAATTAGGTATTATTAGATCTTTTGCTTTTTCATCTACTTTACAAAGAATGTCTGTTATTGTAAAAGATCCAAATGAAGATTATTATAAAATATTTTGTAAAGGATCTCCTCAAAAAATAAAAGAATTATGTTTATCAGAAACAATACCAGATGATTTTAATGAAATTTTAAAAAAATATTCTACTAAAGGATTAAGGGTTAATGCTTTAGGAATGAAATTAGTAAAAATGAGTTATCTTCAAAGTCAACAAGTAAAAAGAGAAAAAATTGAAAATAATTTTATATTTTTAGGATTAGTAATATTTAAAAATAAGTTAAAAGAGGCAACAAAAGAAACAATAAGTATTTTAGATGATGCAGATATAAAAATGTTAATGGTGACTGGAGATTATATTTTAACTGCAGTTTCAGTTGCTAGACAATGTGGATTAATTGATAAAGATGTAATTGTTCATACTTGTGATATTAATGATAATAAATTAATATGGAATACAATTGGTAAATATGATGATGATGAAGATGAAGAAAATAATATAAATGATAATGAAAATTCTGATTTAAGAAGATATTCTATTAATTCTGAAATAATATTAAATGCAACAAATGGAGAAAATGATTTGAAAAATTCATTTTTATTTAGATTTCCTCCTGAAAATTTATCATTAACAAGAAGACAATCATCAAGTAATAATCCAAATTTAACTTTTGGAAATACTATTACTGAAATAAATTCAGAAAATATAGAAAATAATTTAATAAACATTTCAGAAAGCATTATTGAAAGAAATAATGAAAATAGGTTTGAAAATAATGAAGAAAATAATAAAGAAGACAACAATATTAATCAAGAAATAAAACAATCAACAGACTATCTTTTATTAAATATAAACTTAGAAGAATATCCATTCGGTAACTTAAAAGAAAATTATATAATGGCAATTAATGGTAAAACATTTGATTACTTTTACAATTTTTCAAAAAAATATAAAGAAACCCATGATCTAAAATATAAAGTCTATTCAGAAATATTTAAATCAATACTTCAATATGGTAAAATTTATGCTGGAATGGAACCAGAACAAAAAGGTAATTTAATCCAATCATTAAAAGATGAAAATTTAACAGTTTGTATGTGTGGTGATGGAGCAAATGATAATATTGCATTAAGAACAGCAGATGTTGGTGTTTCATTATCAAAAGAAGAATCATCAATTGCTGCTTCATTTACTTCAATTATTCCTGATATTTCATGTTTACCTAATTTACTTAAAGAATGTAAAAGTTCTCTTGTTAATTCTATTCAAATTTTTAAATTTATGATCATGTATTCTATTATTCAATTTTTAACTATTATTTGTTTAATTAGAAATCAGAGTTTTTTAACTAATTATCAAAGTATTTCTGTTGATATTTTTATTGTTTTACCTCTTGCAAGTTTATATCCTTTAACTGAACCTTATGGGAAGTTAACTCATCATAAACCAAGTGGAAATTTAGTTAGTTTTCCTATTATTATTTCTATTTTATTCCAATCAATTATTTCTTTTGTTTTTTTAATTATTGGATTGAAAACTTTAAAAAAAAGAAATTGGTATCATGGACCTATGTGTAAATTTAGTGATATTGATGTTTATGAATGTCCTGAAAATACTGTTATTTTTTTAATTGGAACTATTGAATATTTAACTGTTGCTTATGTTTTTATTATTTCTAAACCATTTAAAAAAAATTTTTATACTAATATTCCTTTTACTATTTTTATTTTAGCTTGGTTTATTTATGGCTTTTTTATTATTTTAAATCCTGATGATTATTCTATGAATTTACTATCATTATTTAATTTTAGTGATATTTTAAAACAGTATAGTGATGAATATTTTAATATTATTATTTTTATTATTTGTGTTTCATATTTTATTGTTTCTTTTATTCTTGAAAAATTTATTGTTCCTATTTTAACAAATTTATGGAATAAAAGAAAAATCAAGGAATTAGAAGAAAGAGAAAACGACCCTCAAATGTCATTTTCTTTAGGACAATTACAAAAATTAAGATCAGTTATAAAATATAAGAATTAAATATCAAAAATAAATTTATCAAATATTAGATAAAATCTTAATTTTATCATTTATTAATATTAAAAAAATATAAAAGTTAATAAAAAAATATTAAAACAAAAAAATTAAAAAATCATAAAAAATGTTAATATTTTTACAATCATTTACATTTCTTTTATTTCTATCATCAACATTTCAACAATCAGAAATAAGCTCTTTAGAAGTAGAAGAAGTAATAACATCAAAAAATTCTCGTTATATAGCATTATTAGAAATAGGAATTCCTCCTCAATTAATCCGTGTTAAAATCTCAACATCATATTGTGGTTTATGGTTATTAGATAAATCAATATTTGGAAAAGGATATGATCCTAGAATATCAAGAAGTTTAAAAAGAGGAACTTTTCGTTCAAAAATTGCATTTGTAAATGGAACAATATCAAAAGAAACTTTAAAAATAGGATCATTAAAAGCAGAAAGTCAATCATTTCTTTTAGTAGATAATGTAAAAGAAGAAAAATTAAAAGATTTAAATTATGAAGGATTAATTGGACTTGGTTATAAATGTGCAACTGAATCTGCAGGGAATGTTGATTTTATTTTTAGTTTTATTCATGATATTAATAATAGAGGAAAAGATATTAAAAATTTATTTACTTTTGATATTAATGATAAAGGAGGAAATGCTTTAATTACTATTGGTGCTCTTGATAAAAGAATTAATCTTAATTCTAAAATGTATAAAACTAGTAAAATTGATAGAGTTAGTTTTAATGGTCAATGGCAAATTGGTTTATTTGGTATTTTTTTTGATAATAATGAATATTTTAAAGTAAGAGAAAAGTTAATGGTTGGAATTGGGAAAAGTTTTTTAAGTGTAACAAGGAAATTTTTTGATTTTGTTGTTTATAAATTTTTTCAACAAGATATTAATAAAAAAATTTGTTATATTGAAGAAAGTGAAATGAATGAAATATATTGTAATGGAGATTATGATATATCAAAATTAGGAAATATTCATTTTATTGTTGGAAAATGGTATTTAACAATTAAAAAAGAAAAATTATTTAGTGAAGTTGAGGTTAATGGAAAGAAAATGAAATGGTGTAGAATTGTTTTTCATAAACAATATGATTATTTTTATATTTCACAAATTTTATTTACTAATACTATTCTTGTATATAGTCAAGATGATAATTTAATTGGATTTTATAAAAAATAATATTTTTATTTATTAGATTATTTAATTAATGGAATATTTAATATTAAGATATTAATTTTTTTTTAGGATTAAAATGGAAAAAAAATAAAAAAAAATGAAAATTAATTTCACTTTCCAAACCAAATAATAAATATATTTAAAAATTATAAATAATATAAATAATCAATTTAAATATTTAATCTAAATTTTTATTTTTTAAAAAATTTACTCCAACCATTTCCTTAAATTCTTCCCCATATCTATAAGTTCCAAACCCTAATCCTTTCATACTTTTAAATTTTTCAAGAGTTTTTACTTTAAAATCAGTTTTTAATAATCTAGGTCTATTAAAATCTTTAATATATTTCATAAGTTGAAATTTTGAAGTTCCAAATTCTTCATCTTCAAAAGTTTTACCATATTTAATAATATCAATTAAATGAATAACTCTACATAAATTATTTGAAGAATAAGTTCCTTTATAAATATTCCATTCTTCATATTCTTTATCTAATGTTTCTATTGCATGTAAAACTTTTTGTGTTTTTTTCTTTGCATTTCTAATTATTTTTTTTTTTTCTTCATAATTTATAGAAGGTAAATATTCTTTTTTTGATAATAATCTTTTTATAGGATAATTTTTTGATTTTAAAAAATTTGAATTACTATTAAGAGAAAATGTCAGTTGTTTTCTAATACCTATTTTATTATTTTGGTCATCATTAAAATTATTATAATTATTATAAATATCGTAATCATTTTTTATTATATCTTTTGATAAATTAGATTTGGGATTTTGGATATCTTCAAATTCTTTTTGATAATACCAATTTTGTTTTGTCTTATAATTATTTTTTATCATATTTGACATTTCATTAAAAGACATTTTATGAAATACAATTTTATTTCTTTCTATTACATTATTTACAATATCTTGTTTTAATTCAATTTTTTTATTATTTTTAATAGAAAATTTATTTTGTTTTTTTCTTTGGAAATGTATTTTTTTATCATTTTCTCGAAGGGATGAATAATTAATTTGTGAATTTAATGTATTATTTGTTGATTCATTTCCACATGTTGTATCTATTAACTTTAATGGATTTCTTGACTTTTTAGGAAATAGATTAATTAATTGAGATTTATTTGGAGATTTTGAATTTCTAGAAATTGATTTAGAATTAATTTTAATTCTATTTTTAAATTGATTTTTTGGGAATTCATGGTAATCAATTGAATCATCTTTTACTTTTAATGAACTTTCCATTAGTTAATTTTTAATAATAATTAAGAAATTTTTACTATATTAAAAATTAATTATAAGTTATATTTTTATATTATATTTATAAATAATTATTTAATTATATATAAATTTTATATATATATAATTAATATTGTAAATATTAAAAGCATTTGAACATAAATATACCTTATGAATACTGTAGTGCACATTTAATATTATAGATATTAAATTAATAGTTTTTTTCTTTTTTTAGAGTATTAAAAAAATTTATATTATTGATATTCTTTTGTAAATTTATATCAAAATCAAAATAATTTTTATTTGGAAAACTTTCTATTGAAATATTATCGTTTTCATTAAAACTTTCAGTTATTTTATTATTAAAATTTGTCGATTCATTACTTATTGAATTATTAATGCTAAAATTTTCTCCTTTTTCTACAATATTATTTTTTTTAAGAAAAGTAGGGCTCATCTTATCTCTTAAATTAGTATTTGAATTATTAAATAAATTTAAATTTGGATGTTGTAGATGATATGTATTTTCATAAAAATTTGTAAATAATGCTTTAATAAATAGATTAATTCCATCAAATTTTTTATTAAAATTATTTTGAATAATTAATTGTCTATTATTTATTTCTATTTTTTCCATTAATAGTAAATTCTGTTTTGCTAATAAATCAATTTGTTTTTGAAGCAATTGTTGTGTATTTGTATTCTCATTCGTTTTATTTATTAAATATTTAATTGCTTCTTCAATTTTATTATTTTTTTTATTATCATTACTTTTATTTTGAGAACTACAACTTTCATCTTTAAAACTTAAATCTGTAGAATCATTATCATAAATTTTTCTTTTCATTTTTTTAATTTTATCAATTGAAATTCCTTTAATAAATGTAGGATGTTTGAATAATTGTTCATTTGCTTTTGAATCAGTTCTAATTTTATGAAAATTATACATATTAAGTTGCCTGACAAAAGATGCATAATTATGATGTTTGAAATATTTCGGAAGAACTTTTTTAGTTAATTCATTATGATCTTTTACTATAATTGATTCTCCATTATTAGTCCAATTTATAATTTGAGAATATGACTTATTATTTAAAATTTCATTTAATTTTAAAAGAAAAGTTTCGAATTTTTCATTTCTGTGATTAATTCTTTTCTTTCCCATTGGAGAATAACAAAATTAATTTAATATTAAATATAAAATAAAATATAAAATAATTATTTTTTAACAAAAACACCTAATATTTTAATTTAAATTTTATGGAACCAATTCAAGTTGCAATTAGAGTAAGACCATTTCTCCCATTTGAAAATGAATATAATACAACAATTGATATAGCAAATGAAGATGATAGAAAAATCTATATTCAAAAAGGAAATAAAAAATTTAATGGTTATTTTGACAAAATATTTTCACAAAAAGCAACTCAAGATAATGTATTTAAATTTATTTCTCCAATATTTAGATCAATATATAAAGGAATAAACACTACAATTTTAGCATATGGTCAAACTGGAAGTGGTAAAACTTATACAATGTTTGGAGGAAATTGGACAGAACAATTTGAATATTATAATAGAAAAAAAAATAATTTTAAAATAGATGAATTTAACTTTTTAATTGATAAACAATTTATAATTGATCCTTATTCACATTCGAATGGAATTATTCCAAGAATAGTAACAGAATTATTTAATAATATAAATAATAATATTAAAATTTCCTGTTCATATATTCAAGTTTATAATGAAAAAATTTATGATTTATTAATTGATGATACTTATCAAAATAAGAAAAAAAATTTTGAACTTGGAAATTTTAATAATAGAACTGATAAAATAATTGATCAAGAACCTTTAAAATTAAGAGATGATACTAAAAAAGGAGTTATTATAGATGGTGCTTATCAAATGGGAGTTTATTCTTTTTATGATGTTTTTCAATTATTAAAAATAGGTGAAAAAAATAGAAAAAAAAGACAAACAAATAAAAATGATATGAGTAGTAGAAGTCATACAATTTTTATAATATATTATGAAGATAAATTAAAAAGAGTGTCATCAAAAATTACTCTTTGTGATTTAGCAGGAAGTGAAAAATATGATCAAAAAGAAAATTATAAATTAGTACATTTTAATGAATTAAAAAGTATAAATAAATCTCTTAGTATATTAGGAAATGTAATTCATGCATTATCATTAAAAAAACCAACACATATTCCATATAAAGATTCTACTTTAACTCATTTATTAAAAGATTCAATTGGTGGAAATTGTAAAACTTATTTAATTGCTAATATTTCACCAAATTATGAAAATTTTGATGAATCAATTAATACTTTATATTTTGCTGATAGGGCACATGAAATTGAATCTAAATTATCTCCAAATTATGTTGATACTGATAATGATGAATATGATGATCCAATTGAAAATAAAACTATTAAAAAATTATCAAATGAAGTTAGGGAATTGAGACAACTATTAAAATTAAGAACAAAAAGAGGTACACTTGAACCAATTCAAGAAGAATTTATTAAATTAAAAGAAGAAAATTCTCAACTTAAGAAATATATGAATAATCCAAATAATAATAATTTAATGAATTTGATAAAGGAAAATGAATATTTAAAAAAAGAGATTCAAAAGTTAACATCTAATATTAACTCATCTACAATTAATTCAAATACAAATAGTAATATTAGTAATTCCAATATATCAAACTCAAATAATATACTTGGAAAGGATATTTTAAATTATAATTCACATAATAATAATATAAGAAGTAATATTATAAATTATAAATCTTATAATTTTGAAACAAAAAATAAAAAAAAAAAAATTCAAATTGATTTTGATAATAATGAAACTTTTTCTAATGTAGGAAGAAAAATAATTTCAGATTTTAATTATTCAATAAAACATAAAAAGCCACTATCTCCTTTAGAATATAAACCTCCACAAATAAAAAATACTTCAAGAACTTATGATTCATCTATTAATTCTAAATTAATTGAATTAACAAATAAAAGATTAAAAATATTTGATGAAATGCAAAAAAAAAAATGAAATGGAAGCAAAAAAAATGATAGAGGCAATTAAAAAGAAAAAAGGAAATTATTCTTTATCTCAATTAAAATTAGAGAATGGTAATTATTTTGATAATTAAATTATCAAATATTGTTTATAAAACTAATATATATATTGTTAATAATTTTTATAATTAAAATACTTAATAAAACATATTTTTAAATATTTTAATATATTAATTAAATAAAAATTTAATTTGTTAAAATTCGGTTCTTTTAATTTTTCTTGAATTTTTTGAATTTAAAATTCTTCTAATTGGTTTATATTTAAATTGATCATACTTTATATAAAAACAAACAATAAATAGAATAAAAAAGAAAATATTTATAAAATAAAACACTAATTTTACAATTGGATCACTATCATATCTATTTAATATAAAATTAATAAAGCATCCTAAAATTTCCCCTAAATTATTTAATATATAGACAAAAGTTAAGGCTTTAAATCCCAATATTCTGAAATCAGTTGGAATTATTTCAGTAAAAAAATAAAATACTTGTTCAATTAATATGTAGGAAATAATTATTATACATGAAATTATAATGGGAAAATAATAAAGGGATCCAATTCTCATTATTTCAAAAACATTAATAATTTTAAAAATAATCAAAATAATTCCTAAAATAAGAAATATAATTGATAATATAAGTAAATAATTTATTTTTAAACAATTTCTACTAAATTTTAAATGAATATAATAAATTAAAAGATAAACAAAAAAAATCACAATAAAAAAAATAATGATAGATAATTGATTAATTTTTAGATATGGGATTTCAATTAAAAAATAATTAATATCAAAAGAAAGAAATGTTATATTAATTATAATTAAAAAAAAAGCAATTTTTATATTTCCATAAGGACCTATTTCTTTATAAATTAAATCTTGAATAGTCTGCTCTACTAAATTTGTATCATTCTATTGATTTTCATTATTAAATTGAAATAATTTATCA
>JAEEGK010028041.1_pt1 | contig 11326 bp, 8 predicted proteins | sample 8958771 | NCBI WGS metagenome assembly JAEEGK01 (sample SAMN16246547, study PRJNA631951) | gut metagenome | biome: gut microbiome; feature: rumen; material: SC-attached | host: Bos | place: Iran: Karaj | collected 2018-10 | reverse complement strand
CGTCTTCAAGAAAAAACGCAGAAAAGGCTACGCCGTAAAGAGGGGACACCGTCAGTGCCTCACTCAGATACTCATCGAAGGCATCAACTTCTAATCAGGCGCAAAAGCAAGCGTGTAATTATTTTTTTTAGTTAACAACAAGACAAAAACAGTATCAGGAAATGGCACATAAGAAAGGCGTCGGCAGTTCGCGCAACGGTCGTGAATCGCATAGCAAACGCTTGGGCGTTAAGAAATTCGGCGGCGAGCAAGTAATAGCCGGCAACATCATCGTCCGTCAGAGAGGCACTCAGCACAACCCCGGTGCTAACGTAGGCATGGGCAAAGACCACACCCTCTTCGCACTCGTGGACGGCACAGTGAAATTCCAAGTGAAACGCGGCGACAAGAGTTACGTCAACGTAATTCCCGCAGAGGCCAAGGAAGCGTAACCTCAAGTACCGCTCTAAAAGGCAAATAGACAGAAGACACTCCCAAGTTGGCTCTCAAAAGACAGAAGGCGGCTTGGGAGTTGTTTTTTATTATAACAACAACATCTAAACCACAGACTATCATGCTGTTAGTAAAGACAATAGTTGACAATCCGGAGTTCGTAATAGAACGACTCGCCATCAAGAACCGCGACGCACGCGCTTCCGTGGAGAAGATTGTGGCTCTCGACAAGGAGAAACGCGCAATCCAGACCCGCCTCGAAGAAAACAAGGCAGAGCAGAACGCTCTCGCCAAGAAGATTGGCGAATGTTTCAAGCAGGGCAAAAAAGACGAGGCAGACGCCGCAAAAGCCCGCGCCACCGAACTCAAAAACATCATAAAGGACGGCGAAGATCAATTCCAGGCTCTCGACAAGGAACTCAACGACATCCTCGTACTCCTGCCCAACCTGCCCTACGAACTCGTTGCTCCCGGCAAGTCGGCAGACGACAACGTGGAAATCCGCCGTGGCGGCGACACTCCTTCTTTTGAAGGCATCAACCCGCTCCCGCACTGGGAACTCGCCAAGAAATACGACATCATCGACTTTGCCACCGGCGTCAAGATTACCGGCGCAGGTTTCCCGCTCTACAAGGGTAAGGGCGCAAAGCTTCAGCGCGCTCTCATCAACTTCTTCCTCGACGAGGCCGCCAAATCCGGCTACATGGAAGTAGAGCCGCCTGTATTGGTAAACGAGGCATCGGGTTTTGGCACAGGTCAGCTGCCTGACAAGGAAGGCCAGATGTACCACTGCGAAGTTGACAACCTCTACCTCGTCCCCACCGCCGAAGTACCCGTTACCAACATCTACCGCGACGAACTCCTCGATGCCAAACAACTCCCAATCAAGCACTGCGCATACACACCGTGTTTCCGCAGGGAGGCTGGCAGTTACGGTGCAGACGTCAAGGGATTGAACCGTCTGCATGAGTTCGACAAGGTGGAACTCGTGCAGATTGTACACCCCGACAAGAGTTATCAGGCGTTGGACATGATGGTACTGCATGTAGAAGGCCTTGTAAAGAAACTCGGTCTCCCCTACCGCATCATCCGTCTTTGCGGCGGCGACATGAGCTTCACCTCGGCGATGACCTACGACTTTGAAGTATGGTGCGCCGCACAGCAGAAGTGGCTCGAAGTAAGTTCGGTTTCCAACTTTGAATCCTTCCAGGCCAACAGGCTCAAGCTCCGTTTCCGCGAGGACGGCGACAAGAAGACCCGTCTCTGCCACACCCTCAACGGTTCGGGACTTGCATTGCCCCGCATCGTTGCATCCATCCTCGAAAACAACCAACAGACCGACCGCATCGTAATCCCCGAGGTATTGCGCAAATACACCGGCTTCGACTACATCGGCGGCGACGAGGAATAAAATATGGGGTGCGGACGTCTCGTCCGCCAACATTTTTTCCGAACTCCATTTTCCGTGCGCTTACGCACACGGCTTGGTGATAACGCCCCGTTGGGGCTCTACGTCATACGCATAGCGCCAACGGCGCGAAAACACCAAGCCGTGTGCGTGAGCGCACGGTTAATTATATGTACGAATAATTATATCCACGGTTAATTATATTACACAAACAATTACGAATTATGCGCAAATTTATATTAATCATTGCATTGGTATTCTGTGCGGCATTTGCATCTGCGCAGGACACAACAAGGGTCTATTGCGAAATGACACGCTTCTTCACATTCAAAGGCGTATCAATCAGCGTCGATTTTGGATTGGAAGATATGCATATTGGCGCTACATACACCGAATTGTTAGACGACAACGGCGAAAAATTCATCTCAAAAATCGCCGCCGTCAACTATATGAGCAGCAAAGGATGGAAGGTGTTCTCGTTTGTAGGCATTGGCGACGAAAAGGGCTGCAGTACGGTGGTCTTTTACAAGGACATCACCGACAAACGCCAAATTACAGAAGGTCTCAACGTCAAGATTAAAAACTAACGCCTTTATTTGCTCCTATACAGCAATATCGTGCCGCTGCGTTTGAGCGTCGTGCCGTCCTTGCCACTGACAACGAGGTCGTAATAATACGTCCCGGGCGGGCAAGGACGGTTGCCTTTGTTGTCTATTGTGCCGTCCCAACCAAAAATGGACGGCGTGACGCTCTCCCACTTGCAGATGGTCTGCCCGTATGAATTGTAAATCTTGCAGCGAAGGCTCTTGATATTGGCGGGCATCTGCGTCAAATTGCCGTTGGAGAGAAACGACTCGTCCTCGTTGAAAAACGTAAATACATCATTGACACCGTCGCCGTTGGGCGTGAAGATGTTCACTTCTTTGACCTCCAACGGTCGTGGAACAATGCTAACATATTGAGTGTCAACATCTGTACAACCTTTGGCTGATTTTGTTTCCATGACAACCTCATATTTGCCGCGTTCATAATATGCATGGGGGGCATTGGAAGTGGATTCCAACGGCGAATTGTCGCCAAAATGCCATGTGGTCTCCGCCACCCAGGATGTCTTGTTGGTAAAATTGATTTCGTCACCGATATACGCCGTGCCGCCTTCCTCAACGCTCGTAAAACTTGCCAATTCCACATTAACAAACACCGACGTATCGTGCAAACAGCCCATGTCGTCACTAATCAGGAAACTATACCGCGTAGTACCTTCCTCTTGCGGACGCGCATCGGCAACTCCTGCAGACGTAGCCGAAACTCCTTTGCCCGACCAAACTGCCCGGCGCAGGTCGTATTTGGCATCAAACTGCCATTGATGTTTAGAAACCAAATTATCATCCAAAGTAATCTCAAATCCAAGCACATAACAACTGTTTTCGGTGTCATTGGAAGTGATTTCGAGTTTCCATTCGCCATTGACAGGTGCGCCCACGAGATTGTCAAATTCAGGCGTATTGTCGGGCGTAAAAGTGTACTCAATGAGTTTTCTATTGGCAAAAATGAACTCCCTGCCGCCGTCTAATGGTTCGTCAAATGCACTCAAAACTGCAGTCTTGCCATCTGGTGCGGCGAGCGTAACCTGAGCATTAGATGTGTTGCCGTGAAAAAACGACAATTTTACCGTCTTGATGTCGCCCGCGCCAATTGTTGCACCGTCAAAACACTTGAACCTCACTTTTTCGCTCCATGCAGTGCCGTACAAGGTCTGCGGCGCGGATTCGTAATAAGAATTGTTGACACCATACTTGACCGTGGCGTCGGCAATTGGCATAGTGAGCGTTATTTTTTCGCCGAGACACACGCCCGAATACGAACTGCTAATGTCGTTTTTATAACCACTATAATCCGGCGACTTGCCCACCATCACCTTTGCAACGTCTGTTACGGAAATGTCGTCCTGTGTCATCTTGACGCTCACCATATACGCGCCGCCCTTCTTATACGAATATTCTACCGACGGGATACGGGTGGTGCGGAAGTCGCCATTGTCAAAATCCCAATAATACGACACGCCGTCCGCCGCACCGTCCACAGTCGCGGTAAACGTAATCAAATCCTCGGGACACGCCTTGATGACCCCATTTTCGGCGTCTATGTGGATGGTCTGCGACATCGCTCCAATAGAGAGGAGCATCGCAACTATGATTGAAGTCAAATGTTTCATACCAATTGTAATTTTGGTGCAAAAGTAACATTAAATTTTTTTGGGCGCAAAATTTTTTGACTATCTTTGCCACTATGATACGGACATTAATTATATTATCAATCTTAATCGGCTCGCTCGGAGCATCGGCGCAGACCTTTCTGCACGACCAACCGGTGTCCAACGGCACCGACAGGCGTGTGTACAGCACAATACAAACCCACGTGGGCGATTCATACGCCAACACCTGGAACGTGGGCAGTGCAAAAAAACTTTCGGGCAAGATTTATGTGCTCGAAGTGTGGCTCACGCGCCCCGGCACGACGTGGAGCAAAACCGATATGGGCAATGTTCAATACAAAATCAACAACGCCCTCGCGTGGCTGCAACGTATGGCGGCGCGTTACAGCGTTGCGGTGGAATTTGAGAAAGGCTCTTTTCACGGCGACGGCGGCGGCGTGGAGATGAGCGGTCTGCCAAAATCTTACGACGACTGCGCCAATCAGCCGCTGTTGCTGCCCCGCGCTCTCAAAGTAATTGGTTATGAAGATGTTATACAATGTTACAACCGGCTCAAAGAAATCTCCGGCACCGACAATATTATGGTGTTGATACTCATCAACAACGACGGCTGGTCAAACGCCAACCAATTTTCGTCGCTCCACGCCACCAACCATTTCAGGGATTATTTTCTTGAAAGTGTCAATCTATTCCGCACTGACGACGGCGAACCCACCAACGGTCAGACCATCGCCCACGAAATCCTGCATCTCTTTGGCGCGTGGGATATGTACGGAGGTCAGGCGTCCAACGCCGCCGGCGAATGGGCCAACAAATACTATCCCAACGAGATAATGCTGCAAGTAACGTCACAATTGGACGACCTCACAATCTCTCCATTAACAGCCTGGCTCGTAGGTCTTACGGGCGAATATCACGACTGGTACTGGAATTTCGTAAGGGAGGAGTACAAGTGATTTAGACAGAAGAGAGGAAAGATTTAGTGTTTTGCCTTCGCCTGCTTCAATTCGCCCCTGACGGCATCACGGATTTCAAACTCCGACACAGGCACTTCGCCAGTGATGAAATCGGCATTGTTGAAATTGGCGGTGTACCGCTCGTAAAAATCGGGGTCTTCCTGCGGCAACACAAACCGCTTGTCAAACGTTCCCTTCTCGGGATTGAAATGCGCAAAATACGGCTTTGTAAACAGTTTTTCGGGGTATTTGGAGCCGACAACAAGCCATTTGCCACTATGCGACCAATTGTGATTGCTCTCCGTAGAAGGACTATTGACCGCACTCGGATGCGTTATCTGCATGGTCTTCAAATCCAAAAGATATATCTCCGACTCCTGATTGAACGGTGTGAAATATCCATTCTTAGCCAATGTGAAGGCAATGTACCTGCCACACGGCGACGGCTTGGGATATGCGATGCTTCCATGCACAGTTTTTTCGGAAACAAGCGTATCTACATCGCCCCAAGTATCGGTCTCTGCATCATAACCGATACTCAACAGGCTGTAACGCAGGCTTGTATCGGTATCGTCGCCCTCAGGTCGTTTTTTTGCGCTGATATAATACAAAGTCTTGCCGTCGGGACTCCACGCGGGAAAATTTTCGAGATCCTCGGTGCGGAGCTTCGGGGAATAGGAAACGGTTTCTGTCTTCAAATTAAAAATTACAATGTCCGACTCGCTGTCGGAAACATAAATACGCTTATTGAGGTCGTTATAGAACCGCTGACTAATCTTGTTTGTGGACATCGCTATAATGTAGCCATTGGGATTCCACGACGAATACACACCGCCCGAAATTGTAGAATCAATCTTGGTGTTGTATTTCTGCAACTTGTCCTCCCAAAGCACTGTGGTGCCGGGGTTGAACTTGCGGCTGTGAAACATCATCTTGTCGGGACTTTGGGCGCAGAATGAATGACAGTTGATGCAGGCGTTGTCTATGCCCGAATTTTCAATTATTGGCTTGCTATCAAAACTTTCCAGACACCTCTGGTAAAGACCCATCTTCAACCAAAACACATATCCCGTCCCGATGTTGCGATAGGCAAGATGGGAGTCAATGCTGTCGGGCGATACATACATCCAATACGGCTTGTAACGGTAACAAATGCCATCAGAATCCGTGATAAATGCGGTCATAGTGATAGTGTCGCCCACATTTTCTTGCAAGAGTTGCTTCCAATAGTCCACGTCCCAAATAAGTTTTCCGTCGTGGCATCGTATCCTTTTGATGCCCAATTTGGACGAAACCTCCACCAACGTGAGCGAGCCACCGTCCGCTGCCTTACAATTGAGCGGCGCGATGTTTACAGGAATAGTTATGTCTTGATATTCTGGACAAAGCAATGGGCTAATCTCACAGTCAACATACTCTATCACTTCCTTCGTAGCACACGACGAGAGAAACATTATTACAATCAGCAACAACAAATTGTTTTTCATAACGAGCGATTTTTTATTTACTATTTAGTTTGCGACGAGTTTTCATACGCATAATAGATCCAATAAGTATCGGCAAATTTCTGCTTTACAGTGGGATATGCGTTATTACCATTTTGGGAGGTAATTGACATAAACTCCTTGAAACGATTGATTACCACGGGGGCTACCTTGACTTGCTTCGCATATTCCCTGGGATTTTTGGTAGTGACCAAATAGATAGCCACAGCCTCCTGATAATGCTTCGGCAGGTTGTTTTTGTCATAATTGGAAATCGCAAGAACATTGAAAAAATTCTCCATGTCCTTATCCAACAGCAAGTAACACAACAGATAATCCAGAGCTGCCTGATTGTTTTTGTTGGCAAGATACAACGACTCAAAATTCCTGAACGGCGGCGACATGACGTAATCGTTTTTCACTGCCCATTTGCGAGCCTCCTGCACTAAATTGATGTATTTTGCCTTGCCATTGCCAGCTATGTAATTGCGGCGAGACCTCACAAAACTTTGCGTCAGCATATTGCGCTCCAGTTGGTTGAGAAATACTTCCGCCTCATCATATCTTTGCGAGATAATCAGACAATCAATAATGCGCTTCAGCACATACGGGCTATGCTTGTAATAGATGATGCTTTCATGTGCGTAATGCAACGACTGAGGAATTTGTCCAATCTGATAATACATCGTACTTGCCGGATAGCAGACATTGCCAGCCATCGGTACTTCTATCAGAAGTCCCTTGGTGCCAAGCAATTGAGGATATTCAAACAACTTGGACGACATGACACCAGTCTTGGCAACGGCGAGGTCGTAAAAGAAATTTGCGTTGCGGTCGTAACCTTCGTAGTTTTTGGCATTGTCGATTATATATTTCCAGTCCTCTTTCTCAGCCTTCCACGCCATCAACGCCGCAAATCTCTCACCTCGGCTGTCGTACATTCGGAAAGCTACAGTTACACACACAATCATCAACGCAATTACAACCGCATAATACACTGACGGCTTCTTAAAGCGGCTTGTTTGCTTCTTGTCGGCAACAGTTTTTTCTTGATTCCAACCATATTTGGATGCCAAATGCTGCGCCACAATTACCACCGGCACCAACACGAAAAACAGCAATATCACAGGCTGATACTGTTCCACGATGGAACGAATAGTTACAGGATAATAAAACACCTGAGCTGGACCCAACGGCATCACAAACCTGAACATCATCGCCGGATAAAAAGCCGAAATGCCCAACGTCCATACAAAATCTGCGAACCTGATTTTTTTCAAAATTGCCAGCACCAACTCGGCGGCACAGAAACTATACAAGTACACCGGCCCGCAAAAATGATAGATTGCCACCGCCGATACTGCCGACAATACACCCATCAGTTTGCTGCCAGCAGGCAACAGATGAAGCAGATACATTATGGCAATCATCAACAACAGACGAGTGATGAGAGAAAAATCGAAATAAATATTGTTGAGGCACACCATCGCAACAAACAACGGCGCAATCCACAACAAAGATTTTGCCCCAAGTTGCTTGTCAAAAATCCTTTCAATCAGCTTGACCAAGAGCCACGCCGCAAGCAGTATCTCCAGAATCAGGAAAAATCCGCCCCAAAAAGTCATGGAAAAAAACTGCTCCACAAACAGAGACAGATATGCACCAAGTCCGCCGGGCTGAGGCAGCCACTCCATATAAAATTCGCAATCAGTAAGGAATGCAGGATGCTGTGTCACATGATAACAACCCATCCCAACTCCAAACAATAGGAACAACAACGCCGCAACGTATGCCGCCACCGTAGCTATTGTGTAACTATTTTGTTTAATTAACTCTTTGATTTCCATAATAATACTAAACGACTAAAAGCAGCAATTCCATTATTGCCAACAATCATCGCACAAAGTTAAAAAAAGTTTGCGGAATAATCACCACCAATGCAGCTAAAAACACATTTAACTTTTATTAACAACCGTATTTGAAACATTTCTTTTATATTTGCGTTAAATATACACAAATAAACAAACAAAAATTCAAATCATTATGAAAAACAATTACACTTTCGATGAAATCTTTGATATGGGCATCAAATTTCATCACTATGCAAACACAGCGTATCCGCTGAGGGTCAATTCGTTGGCGCAGTACGAACTGCACGAAATCAATGCAATCCGCAATTGCGTGGAGACCAACATCAAGGCACAACGCGAACTCAATCTCTACGTCCACGTGCCGTACTGCAAGGCTCGTTGCAAATTCTGCGAATACGTCGTTATGAACGACCCCAACGAAGTGCCGCAAGACAAGTACGTCGATTACCTGCTCCGCGAGATGGAGATGTACCGCGAGATGGTGGGCAATACGCCGATTGTTGGCTACGACCTCGGCGGAGGCACTCCGATGTACTTGACTATCAACAACATCGAGCGCATCACAAACGAAATCAAGAAGTTCAACTTCAAGCCCGGCACCACGTTCAGTATCGAGACAACGCCCGTAATCGCTGCAAAAGAAGTTGACAAATTGGAGGCAGTCCGCAAGATGGGCTACGAGAGGATTTCGATGGGATTTCAGACCGTTTCCGCCAATCTCCTCGAATCGCTCGGACGCGAGGGCAGCAAGTCAATCTACGAACAAGCCGTCAAAAACATCCGTCTCGCGGGCTACCACCGCCTCAACATCGACCTGATGTACGGATTTCTCAATCAGACAGACGAGGACTTCGCCAACACCGTCAAATACACAATCGCAATGCAGCCAGAGTACATCACATTGTACCGCAACCGCTACAAAGGCACGAAGTTGGAGAAGGAATCGCAGGGCGTGAGCCTCTTCAAGGCAAACCGTCAATACGAAATTGCCTACACACTCCTCAAAGCGGCGGGCTATATGGCAAACGTCGGCAAAAACACTTTCAGCCGCGTAGAGGGCGACCTCGGCACGTCCGACTACCTGACCACGAGGGTTGTAAATGCCACTTCGTACATCGGAATGGGATTGGGCGCACAGTCTTTTGTGGGCAATTATTTGGCGTACAACCTCGGCTGCGACAATCACAAGATGGACAAGTATTTTGCCGCCATCGACCGCAACGAACTGCCAATCAACGACATCGCCGATATGCCGGTGGCAGAGGTCAGGGCAAAGGCATTGTCGGTGATGTTTTACTTCGGATTCATCTCGATGAAGAGTTACAAGGCGCGGTTCAATGAGGATTTCAAGGAGATTTTCGCCGGCGAAATCAAGTATTTGCAAGACAATATGCTGATGGAGTTTGTGGACGACGACACGTTTATGCTCACGGAATACGGCTCGCACCACATCTACGGCATCATCCCGCTGTTTTACAGCCAAAGGTCTAAGGATGAGATGTTTGAGATGGCAAACCGCATCCTCAACCCCGAAAAGGGCGAGAGCATCTACTTGGAGAAATACGACCGCAAACAGTATAATGCGCCGTCTGTTGCCGCCGACATCATCGTCCTCTCCCCCGACCGCAAAAACATCCTCCTCATCACCCGTGGCAACCATCCTTTTGCCAACTGTCTCGCGCTGCCCGGCGGTTTTTACACGCCCGACGACGACACTATCGAGAATTGCGCCGTCCGCGAACTCCGCGAGGAGACGGGCATCGCAATCAACAACGACGACCTGCGCCTCGTAAAAGTATCAAGCGGCAACAACCGCGATCCACGCGGATGGATTGTCTCTGTGGCGTATCTCGTTGTATTGCAACAAGATGCCAAACCGTTGGCGGATTCTGATGCCATAATGTGCAAGTGGTATCCGATTGCAGATTTGGACAAATTGCAGATGGCATTTGACCACCGCGACATAATCAAGACAGCCATCGCGTAATGGCGTGGCTTGTCCACATCCCGTTTCTCACAAAAAATCTTGCCCAAATGTAGGTCAAAAACCATAGATTTGGGCAAGATTTTTAAAATTTTGCCCAAATGTGGGGTAAAAAGTATTGATTTGGGCAAGATTTTTATTATATTTGCAACGTCAAATCAATACAAAACCCGCTATGAAAACAGAAACGTTGATAGGTCGCAAAACCGAAATCGCTGAAATTCAGAACTGTATCAAATCTGACAGGTCTGAGTTCGTAATCCTTTATGGACGAAGGCGCATCGGTAAGACGTTCCTTGTGAAAAAATATTTTGACGGCAAATTCGACTTCCACTTCGTTGGCGCGTCAAGACACACGACGCCACAACAACTCGAAGATTTTGGCAAGTCGCTCGCCAAATACGCCGACACCGTCATTCAGACACCGCGCAATTGGTCTGACGCATTGGATATGTTGGCGCGGCATCTTGAATCCATCAACAAAAAACGGAAAAAAATCGTCTTCATCGACGAAATGCCTTGGATAGACCGCAAACAATCAGATTTTGTAGCGGCGTTGGAGCATTTTTGGAACAGTTGGGCGGCAATGCGCGACGATATTGTGCTGATAGCCTGTGGCTCTGCAACTTCGTGGATGATTAAAAACCTCGTTAAAAACAAAGGCGGACTCCACAACCGCGTAACACGCCGGATATATCTGCGTCCGTTTACATTGAACGAAACGGAGCAATATCTCCGAAACAAAGGTTTTGTATGGCAACGCACTCAGATAATGCAATGTTATATGGTGTTGGGCGGCGTTCCGTACTATCTTTCGCTTTTGGACAGACATCTGAGTTTGCCACAAAACATCGACAATCTGTTTTTCAGGCAAGGAGCATTGCTCCAAAACGAATTTGAAGACCTCTACAATGCACTTTTCCCGAGTGCCGACAAGTACATCAACATAGTAAACGCACTATCAACCAAGCAAAAA
>JAEEGK010028040.1_pt1 | contig 11326 bp, 5 predicted proteins | sample 8958771 | NCBI WGS metagenome assembly JAEEGK01 (sample SAMN16246547, study PRJNA631951) | gut metagenome | biome: gut microbiome; feature: rumen; material: SC-attached | host: Bos | place: Iran: Karaj | collected 2018-10 | reverse complement strand
GTCCAGCACGTTGACGAACTGGCTGACGCCGTTCTGGATCACGACGGGTATGACGATCGCAAGGACCGCCTTGTAAAACGCTTTGTCGCCGATGTATTTTGAAAGAAAAGACCGCTGTTCCATTGCCTGACGTTCTCCGCGGGGCGTTCTTCCGCCCGTCCGACTCACAGTATACCATGAACGCGTGCAAAAGAAAAGCCGGAAAGTGCGCGATCCGGCGGGCGGCGGTTCGTTTTGCCTGCGCGGAAAGGCAGGCGGACAGATGTTTACAAATTGCACATTGCAATCCGGGCGGATTTGTTTTACACTGTATACGTGATAATATATAAATCCGAACACGGTGTGCAAAGAAATGCTGACAAGGATCTATTTTACCTGCGTAAGTCCGCTTGCGGACGAGCAGCTCTATCAAAGCCTGTACGCGGCGGCTTCGGAGGAGCGAAGGCGGAAAACCGACCGGTACCGGTTTTTGAAGGACCGGATGCTGTCCCTCGGCGCGGAGGGACTGCTGCGGTATGCGCTCAAAAAGGCGGGTCGCGGCGATAAAGCGATCTCCTACCGGTACGGGGAGCATCAAAAGCCGTATCTTTCCGATGCGGACGGATTCTTTTTCAACCTCTCGCACGCCGGAGACTATGCGATGCTCACGGTCTCGGACGCGGAGGTGGGCTGCGATATCGAACGGATCCGTCCGGTCGATCCCGGGCTGTTCGCCCGCGTGCTGACCGAACATGAGCATTCCGTGCTGACGGCGGCGCCAAAGGAGGAGCGGGAAGCGCTGTTTTTCCGGTACTGGGTGCTGAAGGAGAGCTGTATGAAGGCGCTCGGAAAAGGGTTCTTTCTGGAACCCAGATCGTTCTCGCTCACCATCGCCCCCGCGATTTTTGCAAGCGGCGCAGGCATTTCCGGTCCGCTTGCCTTTGCCGACGGAGCATTTTCGGACTACCGTTACGCGGTCTGCCGTGCCGGAGAAGACATCCAGATACAAACGGAGATCGTTCCGATCGAAGAACTCACAGGAGGTATTTGATATGACCATTGAAAAAAACGAAGAAAACGGCGTCGTTACGCTGAAGCTCGCGGGCTGGCTCGACACGCAGGCCGCAGCGCTCCTTGAGGAGCAGATCGAAGCGCTGGACGCCGATACGCCGTCGCTTGTTCTCGACCTTGCGGCGCTGGAGTACACGTCCTCGGCCGGACTCCGGCAGATCGTCGCCGCCCATAAGAAGGTGGACGGGCGGCTGACGCTGAAGAACGTACAGCCGGAGATCATGGACGTACTCGAAATGGCAGGATTCGTAAAGCGTCTGCACATCGAACCATGAAGCACTCGATCGGAAAGCGGATCGTCCTGATATTTTCGATCACGCTGGTTTTGACCATCCTTGCGTCGGCGGCGCTCGGCTTCAGCAACGCGTATTCGGCCGAGCTGGTGCAGAACCGGACCGTCGGACGCAGCGCGGCCTATATCGCTTCGGATATCCTGAATACGATCGGTCTGGACATGATCACGGATCCGCAGAACGAGCTGGCGTACGATGCGGCCAGAATGCAGCTTCGGACGGTCTGCCAAAGCCTGTCGCTGACGTATCTGTATGTATATACCGTGGACGCGGACGAGGTGCGGCATTACGTCATGACCGTCGCTTCCGACGACGCGCTCGACGAGCTTGTGCGCGAAGGGCTCGGGCTCGGCGCCGTCAGCCGGGAGCCGCTGCACGAGCAGGAGCGCGTTGCGCTTGCCGGCGGAGAAAGCGACAGCCGCTTTCTGCTGGACAATCAGTTCGGCAAAACATCCGTATGGACCACGCCGTATCGTTCCCCGAGCGGAAGGCTCGCCGCGTTGATCGGCGCGGAAGTCAGCGTCGAGGTCAGCAACGAAGCGATCCTGAAGCAGTTTCTGGTGCGCGTTCTGCCGGTGTCCGCGTTTCTGATCGCCGCGTTTCTTATTTTGTATTTCCTGCTTCGCCGCCGTCTGATCCGGCCTCTGCACACCGTTGCGGAGCGCATGGAACAGTTCGATCCGTCGACGGAGAACGCGCCGCTTTCGATCCGTTCGCAGGATGAGATCCAGCAGATCGCCGATGCGTTTGAAAAGATGTCCGGCGATATCCGTACCTATATCCGCAATATCGAAACGATCACCGCGCAGCAGCAGTACGAGCGCGCGCAGCTTGACGTTGCCCGGCGCATCCAGTACGGAATGGTTCCGGCGTCGTTCCATGACTGCAGGGACGGCGTGGACGTCTGCGGGCTGATGCGGCCTGCAAAGGAGGTCGGCGGCGACTTCTACGATTGTTTCCTGCGCCCCGACGGGCAATACTGCGCGCTGATCGCGGACGTCTCCGGCAAGGGCGTCGCAGGCGCGCTGTTCATGGCGCTGACCAAGAACCTTGTGCGGGAGCGGATCATGCACTGCGAGGATCCGGCGGAGGCGCTGAACAGCGTCAACGACGACCTTTGCGCGCAGAATCCCGAGGGCATGTTCGTCACGCTCTTTGCAATGCTCATTGATCCGAAGACCGGAACCGTCCGCTGCGCCAATGCGGGACACAACCCGCCCGTGCTGCTGAAGCGCGGCGCGGCAGCGTATATGAAGCCGAAGCCCGGCATCGCGCTCGGGCTTTTCCCGGACGCGGACATCGAAACGGAGACCGTGACGCTCGCGCCCGGCGAAGGCGTGCTGCTGTATACCGACGGCGTGACCGAGGCGGTCAGCACGGAAAAAGCGTTTTACGGCACGGAACGGCTCCTGAAGCTGATGGAAACGCTCGGCGAAGCGGACAGCCGCGCGGCCGTAACGGCGGTCGGGGAATCGGTCGACGCGTTCTTTGCCGGCTGCGAGCAGTTCGACGATATCACGGTCGTTGCGGCGTATTATACGGGAACGGACGAGCGGACGCCGCTTTCGCTTGCGCTCGGCGCGTTCGGGCCGGTCAGGCAAAAGATCCTTTCCGAATGCGAAGGAAGCGCGAACGCAAAAAAGATCGTGCTTGCCTGTGAAGAGGCCTTCGTCAACATCGTGCAATACGCAAACGCGACCGAGGCCGATTGCCGCGTCAGGCGCGAAGGCGACCTGCTGACCGTAGAGCTTCGGGACAACGGCATGCGCTTCGACCCGTTCTCAAAACCGCTGAAGCAGGACGACGATTTTTTGAGCATGGACGAGGGCGGACTCGGCATCCGGTTTATCTGGAGCATCGCATCGGACGCGAATTGGAGCTATACCGACGGCAGAAACGTTCTGACGCTGGGTTTCAGATTGTAAACGGATCACAGGAGGCAATTGATGGAAGAAAGCAATCGCGGACTCCCCCTGAACGCGGGACAGACCGGCATCTATCTGGAATGCATACAGGCGCCGGATACGCTGAAATACAACATTCCGGCGCTCGTGCGGCTGCCGAAGGGCATCGAACGGGAACGGCTGATCGCGGCGGTCCGGACGGCCGCCGAAGGGCACGAGGCGCTGTTTGCCGTGATCCGGGAATCGCGGGGCGTGCCCTCGATCGTATTTAGGCGGACGGAGATTCGCGTGGACGCGCTGCGTGCGGACAGGATCAAGGACGGCGTCAGGGGCTTTATCCGGCCGTTCGATCTTGCAAACGGTCCGCTGTACCGGTTCGCCTATCTTTGCACGCCCGAGGGCGACGGGCTCCTTCTCGACGTGCACCACATCGTATTTGACGGCATGTCGCTGCACCTGCTGCTCGACGAGATCGCCGCGGCGTACGGCGGCGAAACGCTGCCGAAGGAATCGCCGACGTTCTCCGCGCTTTTGACGCCTTCGCCGAAGGACCCGGAACGGACGGAACGGATCCGGACGATGCTCCGTGACGAGCTGGACGGCGCGGATTTCGATTTCCGGCTCGACCCCGATATGCTCCTGAAGCAGAAGCCGTCCGGCATGGGCATTTGCGAGATCCCAATGGACAGCCTTCCGGCCGGCGCGGGCGAAGCCTTTGTAAAGGCGAACGGGATCAGCGAGAACGCGCTGTTTTTAGGCGCCTTCGGTTTCACGCTGGCGGCGTACGCCGGCACGGAGGAGGCGGTCTTTGCTTCGGCGCATTACGGACGGTCGGCGTTCAAGAACGATCCGGTCGTCGGCATGTTCGTGCGCACGCTGCCGATCCGCGTCCGCTTCTCGGCGGACGAAAGCCCGAAGGCATACCTTTCCCGCGTCTATGACAGCTATTACCGGATGCAGCAGAACGACTGCGTCGATTTTTCCGAGCTCGCGGCGACGTACGGGATCCGCGAAAACCTCTCCTTCGTGTACCACGCGGACCTTCTGAACGACGTCGTGATCGGCGGGAAGACCGCGCCGGTTGAGCTGCTGAATACGAACGACCCGATCTGCGACCTCGAATTCACGGTCCGCAAGCGCCCGGATGGCTACGCGGTGATCGCAAAGTACCGCCGGTCCCTGTACACGGAGGACTTTATCCGAAGCTTCACCCATACGTTCCTGACCGTCGCGGCGCAACTGTGCACCGCGGACCGCATCGGCGCGATCGACCCCGTTTCCGCGGCGAACCGTGCGCGCATCGACGCATTCAACCGTACGGAAGCGGAATACGACACGGCGCATACGGTCGTCGATCTGTTCCGGATGCAGGCGCGCAAAACGCCGGATGCGGAATGCCTCGTGTATCTTGACAGGCGCTTCACCTACCGCGAGGTCGACGATCTGACCGAGCGTCTTGCAAAGCATCTCGTAAAGCGCGGCGTCGGGAAAGGCAGCATCGTCGGGATCATGATCCCGCGGTGCGAATACATGCTGCTTTGCTCGATGGGCGTTCTGAAATCGGGCGCGGCATACCTCCCGATGGATCCCTCGTACCCCACGGAGCGGCTGAATCAGATGCTTTCGGATTCCGGCGCGTCGTTTCTGATCACGACGGAGGAGCTGAACAGCCGCATCACGGACGACTTTACCGGCGAACGGATGATGACCGACGCGATCCCGGCGCTTCCGGACGACGATACGGCGCTTGCGGCCCCGTCGCCGGAGGACCTGTTCATCGTTCTGTACACCTCCGGCTCGACCGGAAAGCCGAAGGGCGTCATGTTCCGTCACGCGAACACGATGGTCACCGTCGCCTGGGGACGCGACTTCTTCGGCTTCGGAGAGGGCAGCCGGTTCGGGGTCTATGCAAGCTTCGGCTTCGACGCCAACGTGTTCGACACCTATCCCATCATCACCTCCGGCGCGGCACTGTACATCATTCCGGACGAGCTGCGGCTCGATCTCTTTGCGCTGCAGCGCTATTTCAACGAGAACGGGATCACGAATTCCATCATGACCACGCAGGTCGGCACGCAGTTTTTGCGCATGCAGGGCACAAAGACGCTCCGCACGCTTTCGGTTGCGGGGGAAAAGCTTGTGCCGATCGACCCGCCGAAGGACTTTCAGCTCTATAATCTGTACGGGCCGACGGAGGGCTCGGTGCTGGTCACCGCATTCCCCGTGGACCGGCCGTACGAGGACATCCCGATCGGACATGCGGTCGACAACGTCAAGCTGTATGTCGTGGACGGTTCCGGCCGTCTTGTGCCGCCCGGCGCGAAGGGCGAGCTGTGGATCACCGGCCCGCACGTGACGGCGGGATACCTGAACGATCCCGAAAAGACCGAAAAGGCGTACGTCAATAATCCGTTCTGCACGGCGCCGGGCTATGAGCGCGCCTATCGCACCGGCGATCGCGTGCGCTTCCTCATGGACGGCAATCTGCAGTTCGTGGGCCGCGGCGACAGTCAGGTCAAGATCCGCGGCTTCCGCGTGGAGCTCAAGGAGGTCGAGGAGGTCATCCGCCGCTTCGACGGGATCAAGGACGCGACGGTCGCGGACTTTACGGAGCCGTCCGGCGGCAAATTCATCGCGGCGTACGTCGTCGCCGACGAGCCGGTCGACGTCGCGGCGCTGAACGCGTTTATTCGCTCCGAAAAACCGGACTACATGGTCCCGGCGGTGACGATGCAGATCGAGCGCATCCCGCTGAACCAGAACCAGAAGGTGAATAAGAAGGCGCTGCCCTATCCCGAGCGTCAGCAGACGCAGCAAAAGCAGCCCGAGAACGAGACGCAGCAGCGCGTCTTCGATCTTGCGGCGGAGGCGATCGGGCATTCCGGCTTCGGGATCGATACGAACCTCCTTGACGCGGGGCTGACCTCGGTCGGCGTGCTGAAGCTGAACGTGGCGTTGAGCGAAGCGTTCGGCGTCAACATGCGCATCTCGGAACTCCGTCAGTACGAAACGATCCGCAAGCTTGCGGCGGTCCTCGCGCCATCGGAGCAGGCGCATTCGGCCGAAGCGCCGGAGGAAGCGCAGAGCTGCGAAGCGGAAACCTGTCCGCTGTCGAGCGTGCAGCAGGGCGTCTATGTGGAATGCCTTGCAAGTCCGAATTCGACCGCCTACAACATTCCGCTGCTTCTGAAGCTTGATCCCGCGGTCGATGCGGACCGGCTCAAAGCGGCGCTGACCGCGGCGATCGACGCGCATCCGTACCTTAAGACGCGGCTTGTCGTTTCCGAATCCGGCAAGGTCATGGCCGAGCGGCACGATACGGATCCGATCGAGATCGCGATCCTCGACCGATCGGACCTGCATCTCGGCTTTTCCGAGCTCGTCCGCCCGTTCCGCCTGACGGACGCGCCGCTCGTGCGCGCCGCGCTGATCCGGGACGGCGCGAGCCTGTATCTGTTCTTCGACGCGCATCATCTGGTCTTCGACGGAGAATCCCTGATCGTGCTTCTGCGCGATCTTGAGCTTGCCTACGGCGGCGGCACGCCGAAAGCGGAACGCTTTACCGGGTTTGAATACGCGCGGGAGGAGGAGACGCTCCGCAGGGGACCGGCATATGCAGAGGCGAAGGCGTACTATACCGCCCTGCTCGACGGGCTGGACGCGGACTGCCTGCCCGTGCGCGACAAGAACGACGCGGTCGCCGACGTCGGGCTGCTGTCGCATCGCGTCGCCATAGACCGCGCCGCCGCGCAGCGGTTCCTGAAAACCGCGCGCACCACGGCAAACGCGCTCTGGAACGCGGCCTTCGGTTTCACGCTCGCAAAGTTCCTCGCCCGAAACGACTGCGTCTTTACCACCGTCTACAACGGCAGAAACGACGCGAGACTGATGGACGCCGTCGGCATGTTCGTGCACACGCTGCCGGTCGTCTGCGATCTCAAAAAGGAAGAGACCGGCAGTGCGTTCGTTGCGCGCATCGGCAGGCAGCTTTCCGACAGCATGGCGCACGACATCTATTCGTTCGCGGAGATCTCGCGCGCGTTCGACGTCAAGGCAAACATCCTGTTCGTCTATGAAGGCGCGATCGGCGGGGCCTTTACCGTCGGCGGAAGGCCTGCGGAGCAGGTTGCGCTCCAGCCGGACGATCGGAAGGCGCCGCTGACCTTCTTTGTGTTCGACACGGAGGAGGGCTTCCGGATCGATTGCGAGTATGAGACGGAACACTATGAAGAATGGGATATCCGCTCCCTGCTCGAGAGCCTGGAGCAGGCGGTCAACGCGCTTTTGCGGGACGAACCGATTGACGCGATCTCGCTTTTGACGGAGGACGGAAAGGAACGGCTTGCGGCGTTCAACCGTACCGAAAAGGCAGTCGAGGATACCGATATCGCGACCCTGTTCCGGCGGATCGCCGCGCGGTATCCGGACCGCACCGCGCTGATCTGCGGCGACGTTTGCATGCGCTACCGCGAGGTCGACGATCTGTCCGACCGGATCGCGGCGTACGCAAAAGGCCTCGGGATCGGACCGGAGGACGTCGTGTCCGTCCTGATCCCGCGCAGCGAATACATGGCGGTGACCGCGCTCGGCGCGCTGAAGGCGGGCGCGGCGTATCAGCCGCTCGACCCGGGCTATCCCACCGAGCGTCTGCAGTACATGATCGGCGACGCGAATGCGAAGCTGCTGATCACCGACGAAACGCTGATCGGCCTGCTGCCGGATTACAGGGGTCCCGTGCTGCTTTTGAAGGATATCGCATCGCTTCCAAAGGGCGGCGCGGCCGAGTCCGGCGTGCGTTCCGGCAATCTGTTCATCCTGCTCTATACCTCCGGTACCACAGGCAAGCCGAAGGGCGTGATGCTGACGCATAAAAACCTTGTCAACTTCTGCGACTGGTACCGGACGTACTATGAACTGACGCCCGAATCGGTCGTCGCCGCGTACGCCAGCTTCGGCTTCGACGCGAACATGATGGACATGTACCCGGCGCTCACGACCGGCGCGGCGGTATGCATCGTTCCGGAGGACCTTCGGATCGATCTGCCGCTGCTGAACGAGTATTACAAGCAAAACGGCGTGACGCACGTCTTTATGACGACGCAGATGGGCCGTCTGTTCGCGTCGCAGATTTCGGACGCGCAGCTTCGGCACCTGTCCGTCGGCGGCGAAAAGCTCGTGCCGCTGCAGCCGCCGAAGGGCTATACGCTGACCAACGGCTACGGACCGACCGAGTGCACGATCTTTTCCACGACGCAGCCGGTCGACCGGCTCTATGACCGCATTCCGATCGGATCGCCGCTGTCCAACTATAAGCTCTACGTCGTCGACAGCTTCGGACATGAGGTGCCGCTCGGCGCGATGGGCGAGCTGTGGATCGCAGGCTGCGGCGTCGGACGCGGATATCTGCATCTTCCGGAGCGGACCGCATCGGTGTTTACGAGCAATCCGTTCTGCGCCGCGCCCGGCTTCGACCGCGTGTTCCGCACCGGCGACATCGTACGGCGTCTCAACGACGGCAGGATCGACTTTATCGGCCGCAACGACGGTCAGGTCAAGATCCGCGGCTTCCGCATCGAGCTTGCCGAGGTAGAGGGCGTCATCCGCGACTATCCCGGCATTCGCGACGTGACCGTGCAGGCGTTCGAGGACGAGGCCTTCGGCGGCAAATACATCGCCGCCTACGTCGTCTCGGACGCGGCGGTGGATTTTTCAAGCCTCAGCGATTTCATCCGCAGCAAAAAGCCCTCGTATATGATCCCGGCGGCGTTCATGCAGCTTGACGCGATCCCGCTGAATCAGAACCAGAAGGTCAACAAGCGCGCGCTGCCGAAGCCGAAGCGGCGCGAGGAGGCCGGTAACTTCGTGGAGCCGGCGACGCCGCTCGAACGCGAGATCTGCGAAAAATACGCGTCGATCCTCGGGCTCGATCGGGTCAGCGCGACGGACAGCTTCTTCGACATCGGCGGCAGCTCGATCAGCGTGGCGGAGATCGTCATGTTTGCCATGAACAAGGGCTACCCGATCGTCTATAAGGACGTGTTCGCAAACCCGTCCGCGCGCGAGCTCGCCCGCGTGATCGTCGGCCAGGGGAAGGACGAGAAATCCAAGGCCGCGGCGGACTTTGACTACACCGCGATCAACGAGCTGATCAGGGTCAACAGCATGGAGCATGTGGACGAGATCTCCGCGCGGCCGCTCGGAAACGTCATTCTCACCGGCGCGACGGGCTTCCTCGGCGTCCACGTACTGTACGCATACCTCAAAAACACCGAAGGGAAGATCACCTGTCTGATTCGCCGCGGCCGCTATGAAACGGCGGAAAAGCGCATGAAGACGATGCTGATGTACTACTTCGGCGAGATGATGCCGGAGCTGTTCGGCAAGCGCATCTTCTGCGTGGACGGCGATATCACCGTGCCGGAGAGCCTCAGCGCGCTCGAAGCGTCGGACGCCGACGCCGTCATCAACTGCGCCGCCTGCGTCAAGCACTTTGCAAAGGACGATATCCTCGACCGGATCAACGTGCGCGGCGTCGAAAACCTGATCGATTTCTGCGTGCGCAGCAAAAAGCGGCTCGTGCAGATCTCCACGATCAGCGTCGGCGGCGAGATCGGCACAAGGAATCTGCAAAAGCTCCGGGAGGACATGCTCTACTTCGGACAGAACGTCGACAACGATTACGTCCGCACCAAGTTCCTCGCCGAGCGCGCGATCCTCAACGCGCGCGTGAACCGCGGACTCGACGCGGTGATCCTGCGCGTCGGCAACCTGATGGGGCGGCATACGGACGGCGAGTTCCAGATCAACTTCGAAACGAACGCCTTTATGCGCTCGCTGTGGGCGTATATCCGGCTCGGACAGGTTCCGGTCACGATCCTCGAGCAGCCCGCGGAGTTCTCTCCCATCGATTCCGTTGCGAACGCCGTTTTGACGCTCGCCGGCGCGGACAGCCGCTTCAGCATCTTCCACGTGAACAACAACCATTCGGTCACCATGGCGGATCTGATGGCGGTCGTACGGCAGCACGGCTTCGACGTCAGGGCCGTTTCGGAGGCGGAGTTCCAAAACACGCTCAGCGAGGCGACAAAGCACGAGGAGGAAAGCCGGACCGTGCTCTCGCTGGTCGCCTATTCCAACAAGGAGGGCGACGACCTTACGCTGGTCGAAGCCGACCACCGCTTCACGGTCAACGCGCTCTTCCGGCTCGGCTTCAAGTGGCCGATCATCGACGACAGCTACCTTGAGCGCGTGATCCGGTCCCTGGATTCCTTCGGCTTCTTTACGGAGACGGTATGATCGCCCGATCGAAATACGCTCCCGGCAGCATCGCCGGGAGCGTTTCCTTTTTGTTGAAGAACGTTTTCTGATGCCCCGCCATAGTACCGGGGCGGCAGGAGTGAACCAATGAGACAGTCATCAAAAATCCGATGCGTTATGGCAGAAGTGCGGCCTGCCTGCTGTGTGAAAGCGCGTGTTTCGGTCAAGCGCTTATCATGGAGGCGACGTCTGAAAATGTCGGCATATATTGATTGTCGGCTTGTTTTCTGGTATTATATATTTAACATGCCGTTCATGCCGGTCGGCGCGCTGGGAAACTGCATCGATTCCGGCACGAACGACAAGGATACGAACGAGCAGGTGTTCGCGCCGGACGAAGCCAAAACCAAGGCGGAGGAGATCCTGCTCAAGCATGTCGGCGGCTGGACGATCCGGGAGGCGAACGGCGGCTGGGCAGACGGAGAGATGCTTTATCGCGAATAGACGATTGTGATCTGTCTGAGCGACACGATCGCGGACGCCGAACCCGATTATCCGGCGCTTCTGAGAGCGCTTGAGCAGTTCGGCAAAAGCGCGATGCTGTCCGCATCCGCAATGCGTCATACGGTCCTTGCGTTTGAGGAGCTTGTCATGCAGGAAATGCTGCCGAAGCTGCGCGAGACGCAAAACGGTTTCCCGATCCGCGTGAACATCGAGCATTCCGACGCAGACGGCTCGATCGCGGTTTCCGCCGCTTACGGCGGCGCGCGATTCGACCCGCTGACCGCCAGCGCCCCGCTCTCCGCGCTGATCGTCAAAACG
>JAEEGK010028038.1_pt1 | contig 11326 bp, 7 predicted proteins | sample 8958771 | NCBI WGS metagenome assembly JAEEGK01 (sample SAMN16246547, study PRJNA631951) | gut metagenome | biome: gut microbiome; feature: rumen; material: SC-attached | host: Bos | place: Iran: Karaj | collected 2018-10 | reverse complement strand
AGACCCGTTTGAAAAAGTCAAAATGGTCTATGACGCAACGGCACTATTGCTCGATTACGATACAGAAGCTTTAAAATTACCATTCATCCCCGTTCAAACTTGGGAACAAATTCTAGTTTCGCGAAAGACCGTCTGCGAAGGATATGCCGACTTTTTCAAGAAAATATGCGACATGCTAAACATTCCCTGCGAAAAAGTTCCCGGTTTTGCCCAAGGCGGACTGCTCCCTTTAACCCCAACCAAAGACTTGACGGCAAACCACGCTTGGAATATTGTGCAAATTAACAATTTTTGGTATAACATAGACTGCACTTGGGGGTCAAGTTCAGCCGATGTGCTGACGCAAACGCAAAAAAAGAAATACTCTACGGATTGGCTATTCCTCAATGGCGATTACTTTAGATACACACATTTCCCGTCCGATTCCAGTTTCCAACTAGCAAGCCCCAAAATCAGCGAAGAAAAATTCAAGACGCTTCCGCGACTGGAGCCAAGCTTTTTCGACAGGCTCAAACTCATAACGCCATTAAAATCCGTCAACGACATCGAAAGCACGTTTAAAATAAAGTTGCAAAAGAAAGACGATACTAAAATTCAAATTTTATTCTACGATTACAACAGCGGATACGCCGTACAAAACAAGACATTGCAGAATCAAAAAGACGATACGCTTTCTGTCACGTTCAACGCACCGCAGGCCGGAACTTATTTAGGCACGGTCATGTACAATCTCGAAGGAAACGCCTACAGAGGCTGCGCTTACTTCTTTGTACAAGCTAAAAATTCAAACAATATTCAATACCCCGTTCCGCTGAAATCTTCAGCAAAAGACGTTGAAATCATTTCGCCACTCGTCGCACTGAAAGCAGATTCCTCATACGATTTCAAGGTCAAGGTTTCGAATAAAAAATACCTCATCATTTCTTGCAACGGCAAAATAACGCGAATGAAATCCGAAGGCAACGGAACATTTACGCAACGATTCACAATTCCGCACGATGCCAAAAGCATTACGATAAGCGCTTCTGACACCGAATACGGTCAGTACGAAGGTCTCGTGAAATACTTTATCGAGAATTAAAACGCACTGTCATCCCGCACTCCGTTGCGGGATCGGTTGTGGTTATGAAAAAGCCGACCCCGGCATTCCGCAACTAGTGCGGGACAGGCTCAAACCGGAGTGACAAAGTCATGAGATTCTTCGGCTTCGTTACACTACGCTCAGAATGACACTAGCCCTCACGGCTCATAGCCCATTTTTACCGCTCTTTCACGCAGCGGATAGTCATCAAATCGTCCGTATTTTTCTGATCCTTATAACAAGTCATGTCGTTGAATCCTATATGAAAGATCCAAACGTCATCTGGATTTTGTCGGTTAGAAGCCCAGTAATAAGCATTGCTCTTTCCACTTTTATCACTCGGATTTTTACTCGTTCCAAAAGACAAGAACGATGTTCCGTACGTATTGCATTCAAACCCGGAGCAAATGGAACCGATTTGAGACACTAGCTGTTGGTTATAGCAGTTTTGCAAATATATGGAAAGGCGATCATATCCTTTTTCTAATGAATTGACAACAGTCGAATCAGGCAATATCCAGCCAGCTGGGCAAGCTGTTTTAGCGGCCTCTTTCGAATAAAATCTACCGGCGATTTCACATCCTTCTTGAACTGGGACGCTTTGCGCTCCGGTCGGAACATACCTCAAGTTTTCGGCCATCCAAGTGTAACCATTGACTTCGACGGTCCTGTAAGTTGCACCGTCGCGGTCATCTACCAAAGTTCCATATTCAATTTTCGGATTAAAGTAATATTCCTTCGGGAATACGCAACTCCAATTCCTTGAATAATTCCATTTGCCGTTATAGCAGATGTAATCTTCTTTCAAGCCTTCTTTCCAGTCACGAACTCTCTTGTTGTCGGTATCGCAAGGGGCATCGTAAAAATCGGTCCAAGAGTTCTGATAACAGACATAGGACATATTCGTATCAATGACTCCTTGAACAGTTTTACCCTCCGCATCGCAAGGTCTGTCGCCAACATCCGCTTCCCTTTGCGTTGCGGCATCCCAGCCCGTATCGCGGCAGATATAAAAGATTCTCCCCTTATAGTCCTTGGTTCCGCTATCCACTATTTTCCCGACACGGTCGCATGGAACCTCGGTTGTCGAAATTTCCATTTGACTTGCAATTTTCCATTTTGAATTTTTGCACAAATAATACTTGCTGGTGTCCGTCGGGCTTTTTACGAGCTTGGTCGAATCGCCACAAGCGATATCTTGCACTTCGTAGTCCATTTTTGTAGCGACTATCCAGCCGCCATCTTTGCAGACATAGTACCGTTCGTTTATAGAAGAACTCTTGATGACCTTCCCGACTTTATCGCAGGGAACGTCCTTGGTATCTTGTTCAAAATTATTCAGGAACGTCCATCCACGGGTATCGCAGAAATACAATGTATCGCTGATGATGTTTTTTAGGCCAGCCCGCTGGACAGAACCAAATATTTTATCATCGCAATAAGGCAGTCCAACGCATTTGCTATAGAGATTATTCAATATGTAAGTAGGGGGCACATTCTCGTAACCGGTCATGCCACACCCTCGCTGAGTGGCGCCCCTCGCCCATATTTGGGGCTTTATATAAACTACGTCCGTCATTCCTTCGCCCTGCGCAACTTGCACAGAAGAATTCCATATACCGCAATATTCAGAACGGTCAAACGTTCCTTTTTCAGCAAAAGATTTCAAAATATTGCGAACAATCGCAGTATCATGAGCGAAGAAAAAGTTCAATGCATATTCAACGTTAGACCTCGTAAATTCGGCAAAGGTACCTTGCAGCGGATTTTCGCGGAACAACGAATCCAAGCCCAAGGCAGTAACGAGTTCCTCTTTCGCCTTTTTTCCGGCATCCGCCGCAGCGACTCCGTTTGCAACAAGTTTCGCGGTTCGGGCTTCGATAATCTTCGTATAAGGGAAAATCGCAAGAGACGAAGAATCCACTGAGAAACCAATTCCCATGCCTGTGACTCCCCCTGCAGCACCACCCGCAGCACCAGCACCTCCTGCAACGCCCCCGCCACATCCAAAGCTACTGGACATTTCCTCGTCTAAAAAGTCTAGATAACTTAAGTTAGACGGAGTCTGTTTTTCAGTGCCGCTCGAAAGCACCGTCGCTCCAGAAGAACTGGACAACACTTTTCCATCACTGGAGCTAGGCTTCCCAGACGAACTGGATTTGGATGTTTTTTCTGTAGCGGACGATTGCGCTGCAACACTCGATTTTCCGTCTTGAACAGCCGAACTGGACAAGGCTTTACTTTCGGCACTTGACAAAGGAGATTTTCCAGCCGAAGACGACAGTTCGTCAACGCTCGAAGAACTCTCCTCCAAAGCGAGGACATCATCGACCTTGGCAACGTTTTCGGAATCCGAGCAAGCGATCAATGTCGCAGCAGCTAGCAAAAATGCAATTTTTTTCATTTTTCCCCCTTAATTTTATTCCTTGATGCAACGCACCGCCAGATAAGTCGTATTGTCGTATTCCTGTCCTGCGTACATTTCTCTGAGGTCTTGCACCCACTCCCTTCCGATTCCGCCCGGGAGTATATTGGCAGCAAGACGTTTCTTTTCTTGAGTCGGGTTCATCCAAATCATTAATGTGAAACCTTGCAAATTTGAATAGTTTTGATCGGTGTTCACAATTTTTCCTGTTGTAACAAAGCTCATGCCGTATGAATCCGTCGAGCGTTTTTCTGACAACTGCGAAAACAGATCTTCAATTTCCTCAGGGGAATTTCCGAGACCTTTAATGTCGCTAGAATCAGGTAGTCTCCAGCCCTCGGGGCAAACAGTTGCGGCGGCATACAAATCGTAGAAAAGACCCAAGTTCTTGCAACTGTCCTGGAGGCATGTTGTCGATTGGGGTATGTCTGTCAGGAACGTTCCTTCGTATTTCATGTTTTCGGCCATCCAGGTTTTGCCTTTGAACACCGTCGTGCGGTAAATGCGATGGTCGCGCGGGTCCTCAAAACTGCCGTAGTCGAAATCAGGATTGAAATAGTACTCGGTGGGATAATCCGTGTGCCATTCCATTGTGCTCCGCCATGTTTTGTCGTAGCAAACAAATACCTCGAATATCTTAGCGTTGTACTGAATTTCGTTTACGACTTTGACACGCTTGTTGTCGGTATCGCAAGGCATGTCAAAAAACTTTGTCCATATTCCGTCGTGGCAAACGTAGTACATGTTCGAATCCAACGGACTTTGGTGCGTTTTACCTTCGCTATCGCATTCGTCGTCCCCGGTTTCGAAGTCTATCGCTTGGGCAATGTCCCAACCTTTATCGTTAAAACAGCGCCCACTTCTGCAGAATGGTTTTGTTCGGCAGACGTATGTGATTTTCGGCCTATTCGGGCTTTTGTAAAGTTTGCCGTTCTTGTCGCAAGGAACGTCGAAAGTCTCGGCATCGGTAGTCTGCGCTTCGTACCATCCTGAATCGAGACTGCAAACGAACGAGATTTGGGAATTTTTAGGATAGATGATATACCGGCCTTCTTTGTCGCATGGCGTTCCGAAAGTTTCACGTTCCGTGTCGGTTGGCGTATTCCATCCATTTTCTCTGCAAACATAGGGAATCGTAGAGGCCATAAACCCAACGACGGATTTTGTCCAAATGATTGTATCGCGGATAGATTGGTCGCATTGAGGAAGGTTCATGCACATGCGTCTTGTTTCGTTGACCAACCCAAGCGGGATGGGGCGAGGTAATCCCGAGACGCATCCTTTCGATTCGAACGTGCTGTTGTCGTATAAATTATAAGAGGGGTACGTGTTAAATATATTGGGGTAATATTTTCCATTGTTTCTTACGCTCCTGAATTGTTCCAAGTCATTGAAATTGCAGTAATGCTTGGGCAAAAGCGTACCGGTGTTAGCAAAATAGTCGTTCACGTCCTTGTAAAAGTCGCTTTGAGTCGTGCCGCCGAAAATATAGTCGAGGGCACGGTCGATGGTAAGCTTCGTGGCACCCGATTTTTTACTGATGACCGAGTCGAATCCCAAAGCCTTGAACAGTTCCATTTGGGCAATGCATTCTGCTTGCTCAGACGCAAGCCCCGTTTCGGAAAGTTTCTGGATTCGTCCTTCGAGAATCGTGTCGAGCCTTACCATGTGCGGAGGAGGGTTATGAGCAAGGGATGAATCGTAAAGGTCGGTGTAATTATACTGCATTCTGTAAGTGTCATCATCCCACGGACTATTAGCTCTGCTTACGCCTGTACCTTTGACAAATGCAGCAATACCACAACCGGCTCCCCCGCCCCCGCCTTTGACCCAAGAGTAGTCTTCGCTAGAAGCAATAGAGTCTAGACCATCCGTGATAATCATAGACACGCAATTTTGGATGGGCACAATAGTTGTGGACGAGGAGATGGACGAGGACGATTCGTCCACGCTGACGGATGAACTGGAAACGGATAGCTGAGAAGGCAACTCTTCTGAGTTGCTCGATAAACGTTCGACTTGTTCCGGTGTAATTTCGGATTCTATGGGTTCAATTGCATTATTAGGATCCGTGCACGCAACCAACGCCATCACCGCCAAAAGGCACAAAAAATTTTTCACAAATCCTCCCCCAAAATCCCGGAACCAACACTTGAATAAAATATATTCAAATCATTTACAAGTTCCACAGGAAAAAGAAATTTTCAAAACAAGCGTTGCGAATGGCTCATTTATAGAGAAAATGACTTAAAAAGAAGACTCTTTTAATCCAATTCCTGTATTTCGCGTGATTCTTCATAGGAGGGGCGATCGTCTTCGTAGTCCTTGAGAGTCTTTTCGCCGGGGACAATGACAAGACCGAGCGTCACAGGTTCGCCCTTCAAGTTGATGTACGCTTCGAGATAAAGCGTCGTCGAAAGGCGGATAAGGCGGAGGTCCATCATGGTACCGCCCTTGTGGATGCTCATAGGGCCGCGATTGAAGAACAGGAACTTCTTGTTGATGTACTCGAAGCGGTCCTTTTCATAGTTGATGGACCATTCGGTATCGCCGTCGTTTTCTTGGCGGTAGGTGCAGCGGTCCTTGTCGATATCGCATTCGAAGCTGGCGCTTTCCTGATAGCGCTTGTTCCATTCGCGGCTGAATGCGCAGGACTGTACACGAGAGCCACCATTACGCTGCTTGTTCAACTGGTCGTTGATGACCACATAGTCCATCTTCATGTTCTTGACTTGGTTATAGACGTTCATGAGGATGATGTAGGCTTCGATATCCTTCGGGCACTTGCCGGTCAGGTTCACGTCTTCGTGGGCTTTCAAGAGCGTTTGCTGCAAATCGATGTCGATAGCGTCCGGAATTTCGCTTTTCTTGATTTTGTCAAGAGTTTCCTTTGGCGGAACATAGACAACCTTGTCGCCCTTCTTGATGGCGTAACCGAGCTGGTCGCGGACGTAATCCAAGCACTGCTGCACGTGGACGTGAACCGTATTCGAACCGCCGGAGACGAAGTCCGCACCGATGCGCACGTTCCATTCGTCAGCCGTATTCTTCGCGTTCTTTTCCAGTTCGCAGAACTGGTCTTCACGAGTACCGTCAACAAAGACCATGTTCACGTGAAGCTTTGTTACGAGGGATTCTTCCTTGTTGAGGGCGCTTCCCATGCTCCAGAACTTGGGATTCAAACGGAGAACTTCGGCAAAAGCCTTGTCGCCATCGAACGCAGGCAACAAGGAATCGTTGCGGGCATTCTTTTCTTGCAAGAGCTCGGAATAGGATGTCTTGACATCCATGTTGTTAAACGCATTTCGAGCGACAGCCGAAAAAGCGGACGTTGCAAACATCGAGCATGCCAAAATTACAGATAAGCGCAATACGGAAAACATGTCCATCTCCTATTTTTTTACAATCTTTTTAACGGCAAAGTTAAGCAAATACAATACGACACCGCCTGCGATAATCGTAGGCCCGACAACAAAATTCAGCTGGCACGCGACCAAAAGCCCGAGCACCACAAGCACAAGCGAGACTCCAACCGAAATCAGCATCATCTGACGCAAATTCTTGGCATAGCATTCCGCGATGTAGGCCGGAATCGTAAGGAGCGCTATCACGAGAATCATGCCCACCGCCTGCACGGCAATCACGACCGTAAGCGCAATCAGCGCAATCAAAAGCATATAGTAATTCAGCACGGGAATACCGCGGACGCGCGCAAATTCCGGATCGTACGAAATCGAAAGAAAATTGCGGTAACAAATGGAAACCGACGCCAGAATGAAAATGAGGAGGGCGCCCATCCACCAGAGAAGTTCCGTCGGGACGGTCAAAAGGCTACCGAACAAGAAACTCATCATCTCGCCGCTGTAACCCGGCGTCAAGTCCGTCAAGATCACGCCGAGCGCCATGCCCGCCGCCCAGATAATCCCGATAAACGTGTCGGAATGCTTGCGGTCGCGCCACGTAAGAGCGCCCATGAGCATCGCACAGGCGAGCGCGAAGCCGAGCGAGCCAAGCATCGGCGAAAAGCCGATAAAGCACGCCAACCCGACCCCGCCAAAAGAAGCATGCGCCACGCCGCCCGAAAGCGCCGTCAAACGGTTCACGACGACATACGTTCCCATGACGCCACAAGCTAAGGCGACAAGCACCGACGCTATCAAAGCGTTCTGCATAAAATCCATGGAAAGTAAGTCGAGCATGATTAAGTTTTAGGGGTTAGGGATAAGCTTCTCCCGTAAATTTAGCAAATGCGGGATGTGAAAATCCACCCAAGCGGGCGCTTGTATGTTCGGATTCACAAGAACGGTCGTCCAGCCGCGTTCATGGGCGGGTTCCAAGTTGCGAAGCGAATCTTCGAGCAGCACAATTTGCGCTTTATCGGGGTTTTTCGTGTCAAGGACACCACGCGACTCCAGCCACTTTTCCATTTTTTCGTAGGCGCTCGCATGCGGTTTGCCTTCCCAATCCATCTTCCTGAGGTCAAAAACGTCCTCGATGGCGGAATCAATCTGCATGTGCGCCATGCCGGCACGGCTCCAGTCCCCTCGCCCGTTCGTAAACACATAGCGGTGGCCGTTGAGGCTTTTCAGGAGCGACAACTTTTCAGGAGCCACCTTCGGATAAATCAAGTATTCCGGTTCATGGATAAAGTCGAAAAAATCGTCGGGCAGAGTCTTGTTCATCGCCATGAGCCCCGCCAACGTCGTTCCGAAACGGACCAGATAATCCTTGCGAATTTCGGTAGCGATTTCAAACGTCCCGCCAACTGTTTTCTGTACAAATTCTGCAATGCGGTGGTCGAGGGAATTGAGGACAAAGCGTTCCTCTTCGCCGTAAAGCGTCAAGTCATAATCGAACAACCAAATTTTCGAAGAATCGTTTCTAATGCCGATATCCAGCGCACTCACGAAGCAAACCTCTTAATACCCCATCGCAAGCCCGCCAATTTGACGAGCGAGATATGTGGCGTAATTGTCCGTCATGCCGCTTACGAAGTCGAGCACCTGGTGGTAAGCCTCCGCGGTCGTTACACTCTGGCCGATTTTCGCCTGACCGATAAGGCGCACGATGCGGCTCGCGCGATACGAATTGCGGCCGTTCTGGCGGTAATCATAAACGCCGTTGATAAACGCATCAAGCACGGTGCTAAGCGTCGTATAGCTACCGACTTCGAGTTCCGTCTTGCGGCGGTCCGGGTAAATACGTTCAACGCCAAGACGCTTTGCAATGCGGATACCTTCCATCGTATCGGAACGGGAAAGGTCAATCAAATGCTTGTCGAGCGTCCCTTCCATGATGCGGTCGTAATTATTCACGAAAAGCACAGCCACATCATCAATCAGGTTCTGGATGGCTCGCCCACGAATGCTACTGAGGAAATCCCTAAAGTTTTGGCCGTTTTCTTCGAATTCGCGGTCAATATTGACATCGGGACCGCACAGATAAATAAACATATCGCGCACATCACCGAACGTGAGAATTCCCAGTTCAATAGCGTCTTCGACATCGAGGATGGAATAGCAAATGTCATCCGCCGCTTCCATCAGATAAACTAAAGGATGACGTGCCCACATGCCATTCTTGATTTCTGGAATGCCAAGAACCTCGGCAGTTTCACGATAAAGCTCAGCCTCAGTTTGGAACAGGCTTGTCGGGCAACCGTAATGCGCAAGACGCGGATACTTAATCATGGAACCAATCGTCGCGTATGTAAGACGCATGCCGCCATCGAGGAAATGGTATTCCAGCTTGCTCAAGATGCGATGGCCTTGCGCGTTGCCGTCAAAATTTTCGAAGTCCGCAATTTCTTTTTCGCGAAGTTCGGACATCGGCGCGGAATTGCGATTCTTGCGGAACCATTCACGGATAGCAGCTTCACCTGCATGGCCAAACGGCGGATTGCCAATGTCGTGGGCAAGGCATGCCGACTGCACAATCGTCCCGAACTGATATTCGTTCACGTACTTCGGCAAATACTTTTTAATCAAGTGATATACCGTAATCGCAAGGCTACGGCCTACGCTGGAAACTTCCAAACTATGCGTCAAACGGCTATGAACATGGTCATTCACCGAGAACGGATGGACTTGAGTCTTGCGGCCAAGGCGACGGAAAGCAGTCGAAAAAACAATGCGGTCGTAATCGCGATGAAAGTCAGAACGGTTCGGGTCCGGATCTGCCGGGTGCCCGTAACGCGTTGCAGAAAGAAGCGTATCCCAATGTAGCATGGGCTAAAATTTAGCATAAGGCGAGAGTCGCGACAACTGTGCGAAGCACAATTGACATGACCGAGCCGAGATATGGGCTTTTTATAATGATGAGCCAGCGTCAACCCATACGAATTTTTTTGCATCGAGTTTCTGTTCGCCATCGAAGCGGTAAGCGACAAGATGACCGTCACCGCGATAACCGGCAACACTGTAATCCAAGCAACAAACGTTATCACGAATAAGTTCTGGAAGCCCTAACAGCCAATAATGCCCGAAGAAAACAGGGCGTTCGTTTTCGCCATAGAAATCGCATTCATGAATTTTTTGCGGAACATCGCACGATGGCAACTCCACACCCGGCTGGAAACTCAGTTGTTGCAAGTTCGCATTTTTCGGGTCCATCCACCAGCGGATTCGCGTTCGTTTGCGAAGCACGCCTTCCCCATCGCGGAACGTCAAGCCTTCCGGCAAATTCATTTCGGGGCCTTTCAAGAACAAATTTATCGGATCAAAAATAGAATCTTCGTATTCATGGTATTGGTCGTTTGCCCGCGCAATCAATTCATCAAAGTTGCCATCCGCAAAAGAACGAATGCCCACCGCCTTTAACGTTTCGGCACTCTTCAAATCAAAGCACGCATGCTGCGCTCGGAATGTTTCCGATTCCAGATAAAACGGAAGCGTCTTAAGGAAATCGAGCATTTCAAAGAATTCCGCCTTGCGCCCGCGATAGCTTTCGACGGTTTTCACATGAATCGCTACTTTGTTAAAAGTATGTTCGCGCAAGAAACCACCATGAATCGCTTCAATGTGATGACCACCTACCCCATTTTCGTGCCAAAAGCTAAGTGCATTGAATTCGTGATTGCCCATCAGCGCCACGGCAGAACCCGCATCGCGCATGGCACGCACAAGATTGACAGCCTCGCGCACTTGACTGCCGCGATCAATGTAATCGCCCAAGAATACGACAGTCCGCGCATCGCCGGGATAACGGTAGGCGCCACAACGTTCTTCGTAGCCTAGCTTTTTAAGGAGCACCACGAGTTCATCGTAGTGCCCATGAATATCGCCAATGAAGTCGATAGAAGAGTTCATTAAACGGCAATCGGAGCCTTGATGGTCGGCCACGGGTCGTAATCGACAAGTTCAAAATCTTCGAACTTGAAATCGAACAAATCCTTGACATCGGGATTCATCTTCATCGTCGGGAGCGCACGCGGTGTACGCGAAAGCTGTTCCCTGGCCTGGTCGAAATGGTTGCTGTACAAATGCAAATCGCCAAAAGTATGGACAAATTCACCTGCTTCATAACCGCAGACCTGAGCAAGCATCATCGTCAACAGCGAATAAGACGCGATGTTGAACGGCACGCCGAGGAACATGTCCGCACTGCGCTGGTAAAGCTGGCAGCTGAGCTTACGCTTACCGCTAGCACCGACACCACCCACGTAGAACTGGAACAGGCAATGGCAAGGCGGCAAGGCCATCTTATCGACTTCCGCAACGTTCCACGCACAAACCAGGTGACGGCGCGAATCAGGATTGTTCTTGAGGCTGTTGATGAGGTTCGCAATTTGGTCGATATGTCCGCCATCCGGAGTCGGCCAA